>Ga0081539_10000402_pt1 | contig 92866 bp, 67 predicted proteins | sample TabmetS4T2R2_FD_71023 | JGI IMG/M metagenome (GOLD analysis project Ga0081539, IMG submission 71023) | Tabebuia heterophylla rhizosphere microbial communities from the University of Puerto Rico - S4T2R2 | ecosystem: Host-associated > Plants > Roots > Rhizosphere ... | reverse complement strand
AAATTCAGTGACAAAAATTCCACTGCTGCCAATTTAAAAAAGGCAGAAGCTATCTTCAAAAAATATAATCCGGAATATCCTTTCGAATATCATTTTGTTGATGAGGAGTATGCCAAGAAATTTCTTGAGTTTGACACCCACGAAGCCATCCAACCGCTGTAATGCAGTGCTGGCGCTGGTTTTATTTTTCAAAAGCTAAAAATGTAGTGAGCCAATTTTTATGCACATGCTTGACTAAGCTACGGTGATGTAGGAATTTTGCACTATGTCCTTTCTCAAGGTTGAACGCAAATTATCGGGCACATACTTACGCATCCTTGAAAGTTATCGTGATGATCAGGGTCGGGTTCGCCATCGCGTTGTTCATTCTTTAGGAAGGGTAGAAGATTATACTCCCGAACAACTACGGCAGATAGGCATTCGTCTTTATGAGTTAGGTGGCGGTGATATTAAAGCACTTCTGGAAGGTACTACTGAAGAAATAGGTCGTTACAATTATGGCTACTATCAAATTTATCGCAAAGCATTTGAACATTATGGACTTCATGATTTGATGCGGCGTATTGCCAAAAGATGGAAAGTAAATTTTGATCTGGATAGTGCTGTAATGCTTATGTTGTTAGAACGTTTGCAGGAACCTTGCAGTAAGCGCAGCAACTATGCCAATCAGTTGGATTATGCCGGATTAGAACCTGTTTATCTTCAACACCTGTATCGCACCTTAGATAAGTTAGCAGCAGAGAATAAACTTATACAACAACAGATTCTTCAAACCGGAAGAGATTTGTTTAACCATACTTTGGATGTGGTGTTTTATGATGTTACTACTCTGTATTTTGAAAGTGAGAAAGAGATTCCAAACAATTTACGTCAGAAAGGATTCAGCAAGGATGGTAAAATAGGTCAGACACAAATTTTATTCTGCATGCTCATTGATGCAAACAAACATCCTGTCGGTTACCAAATTTTTCGAGGCGATACTTTCGAAGGGCATACCTTACCCAATGCCATCATTCAGCTTAAAAAAGATTACAACATCAATAAAATAATTATTGTAGCAGACAGAGGAATGATCGGCAAAGAAAATATAGAAGCTATTACCAGTAACGGATATGAGTTTATTGTAGGAGAAAGACTCAAAAATTTACCGGCTGATATACAAAATAAATTATTGAACAAAGACAATTATCAGCAAACTTGGGTATATCATGATGCTACCGGAGAACAGACAACACTGCAATATTATGTTACGCAGTATAACAACAAAACCATAATAGCCACTTACAGTGAAAGCAGAGCTGCAAAAGATAAATATGAGCGGGAACAGAAATTAAAAACGGCAGATACTTTATTGAAAAATCCTTCTCTTATAAAAAAGAAAGCCAGTCGCTATTTTATCAAACAACGAAACAAAGACAGTTACCAACTGGATACAGAAAAAATAAAACAGAATGAAAAATATGATGGACTGCTTGCTATTGCCACCAATGCCACTAATCTCACACATGAACAGGCGCTTGATCAATATCATCAGCTTTTTAAAATTGAACACACTTTCAGAACATTTAAATCTCACCTTGAAGTAAGACCCATTTTTCATTGGAAAAACAGACGTATTGAAGGGCACATCTGCCTGTGCTATATTGCTTACACTTTACTCGACTGGATATTAACCAAGCTTACTAACTTTCCAATACCCATTACAGAAAACATTCTCAGAAAAATGTTAGACAGCATGCAGATTAGTCTGATACAACACAACGACAAAAAAATTTATCTCCGCTCTGCACAACAACCTTACGAAGTAAAATTACAACAAGCTTTAGGCATTAAACCTCTCCCACCAATTATAGCTTACGAAAGCTTAAGGCAGTACCTCTAAATTGTTCCGCCTTGCCTTTTGTAGTGAGCCAAATTGAAGGTCGTACTATTGACTGTCAATGTGTTAGGCTTCGTAGCTGTCAAACTTGAGAGTAAAAATTATTTGTTCACTGGAAGTGGAATTATCAGCAATGGTAATTCCATTTTTATGTGTGAGTTTTTTTATAAGCCAAACTGAAGTTGAAATGCTTACAATGGTGATCATATTTAAGTTGAACGGAAGTGTTCTTAACAATATGCTTAGGAATAAGCTTTAGTAGCTGATAAAATACTGGTTGTTGGGGGTAAAAAAGTACTTTTGCTCGTTGATAATTTTGCTACAACATAAAACTACTATTATAGGAGATTTCCACGCTTCTTTTTTTATTCTTCCTAAACTTTTACCGGTCAATAATGGGTTCAGAAGTTTATTGAACAATTATCTAAACCACGATTTACCCTGATTTAGCTGATCTAACTGATTCAAATTTTATTTTTCAGAAGAATCCGATAACTCGCTTACGTCGTGGTTCTGATAATATTTACATTTACTTCGAATCTTCGATCAAAAATCTGCGCCGGTTGCCTACCTTTGCGCCTTCAAAAAAATTAGTGTTTCACCTTAGAAGTTCGACGGTGGAGGTTGACATCAAAACTGGAAAATTGAAAATTTTGAAAAACTATAAATAAAAAATGATCAGCGTAAAAAATGTAACACTTGCTTACGGCAAAAGAGTTTTGTTTGATGAAGTGAATCTGAATTTTACAAAGGGGAATTGCTATGGTGTGATTGGTGCAAATGGCGCAGGTAAAAGCACGTTTCTGAAAATTTTGAGCGGCGAAATTGACCCGAATAAAGGTACTATCGAAATTACGCCAGGCGAACGTATGGCGGTGCTAAAACAAAACCATTTTGAATACGATGATTGCACCGTGTTGAATACGGTGTTGATGGGTCACAAACATTTGTGGGAAGTGATGCATGAACGTGAATTGATTTATGCGAAAGCAGATTTCAGTGAAGAAGATGGCATGCGTGCAGGTGAACTGGAAGGCGAGTTTGGCGAAATGGGTGGCTACGAGGCAGAGAGCAATGCAGGAAGTTTGTTGAGCAGTTTGGGTGTGTCCGAAGAGTATCATCAAAGTTTGTTGAGAGATATTCCGGGTAATTTAAAAGTGCGTGTGTTGCTTGCACAGGCGTTATTTGGTAATCCTGATATTTTGTTGCTCGACGAGCCTACAAACGGACTCGATATTGAGACAATCGGCTGGCTGGAGAATTTTCTGGCCGATTATGAGAACATTGTGCTTGTGGTGAGCCACGACCGTCACTTTCTTGATTCGGTGTGTACACATGTTGCCGATGTTGACAGACAAAAAATAAGAATCTTTACAGGCAACTATACATTCTGGTACGAGAGCTCTCAATTAATGGCTCGACAAATAAGTGATAAGAATAAAAAAGTGGAAGAGAAAAGACAAGCATTGCTCGATTTTATTGCACGGTTCTCTGCAAATGCATCAAAGAGCAGGCAGGCAACGGCGCGAAAGAAAGCATTGGAAAAATTAACGATAGAAGAAATTCAGCCATCAAACAGAAAATATCCCGGCATTATTTTTCAACCACTGCGTGAAGTTGGTAATCAGATTTTGAATGTTGAAAATTTAAGCAAGAATGTTGATGGTCGCGCATTGTTTGATAAAATAAGTTTGAGTATTCATAAAGGTGAAAAGATTGCATTTTTAAGTAAAGACCCCCTGGCCGTTACAAGTTTCTTTGAAATTATTAATGGCAATGATAAAGCAGATAAAGGAAAATTTGAATGGGGCACAACCATCACCAAAGCCTATCTTCCTTTTGAGAACAGCCAATTCTTCGAAGAAAAAATTTCTTTGATGGATTGGCTTCGTCAATATGTGCCACCTCATGTTACAGATGTCGATGAACCGTTTCTCCGCGGTTTTCTCGGTAAGATGTTGTTTAGCGGTGATGATGTTATGAAGAAAACAAACGTGTTGAGTGGTGGAGAAAAAGTGCGTTGCATGATAAGCAGAATGATGTTGCAAAATCCAAACCTAGTAATACTTGACCAACCGACGAATCATTTGGATTTGGAAAGCATTCAGGCATTTAATGATGGTTGCCAGATGTTTCCCGGAATCGTGCTCATCACGTCTCACGACCATACATTCATGCAAACCGTTGCTAATCGGGTGATTGAATTAACGCCAAACGGGGCAATAGACAGATTGATGACGTTTGATGAATATATGGAAGATGAAAGAGTAAAATATTTGAGAGAGGAGATGTATAAGTAAAGTCAAAGCGCGGATAGTATAACCTACACTTCATCGGCGCATACCATATTATTCATAATCCGCTGAATCAAATACCTTTGAATGAACAATCTCTTTCTTTAGATCGAATTTTTTATTAATGCCTTCAACAATATCGCGCAGCCAATTTGGCGAATAAGGAGAAATGTAAACACGTTCTATCATTGTATCAAGATCAACGGGAATAAAAACACCGTTATAAATATCTTGTTGCTGCCACTCAAATTTTTTACCGGAATCTGGTGAAAGTGCATAACAACATCGCACTTCGTTTTCATATTCATAAATACGGCGTTTGCGTAAAAAAGGAATAAAAGAATTATTATTTACCGGCACAGGATCGCATTTTTCATCATAATAAATTACAGTGCCAATATGTATAGATTTGTCGGTGAATTCGAAACAACGTTTCAGTCTTTCAAAATTTGTTTGCAATGCTATGCCATAATTGCCTTTTGAATAAATCCTCCACATAGCATAACTTTCATCTTTGTTCACATGCCAGCTACTTACGGTAACTTCCGCTCGCTTTTTGTTTTGCTTTTGTTTTGCTTTTCCAATTTTTTGTTTTGCTTTCTCAATATCTACTTTCATTCCCGATTCTTTAGGCATTTGCTTAATATGATCTTTCAACCACTTGTGGGTGCCTGGCTTATTGGATTTGCCTTCGAAAGGGTCTTCAAACTTATCTGCACGTGAAAAGAAGAGTTGTTTCTTTAGCAGCAAATCTAAATATCTTGCAAGATCAACATAACGCCAGAGTATTGTTGTGTCTTCAGGCTCCTGAAATTCCTCATGCTGTTGAAACATAAGCTATTTATTTACTAATGCTTTTGCTAAAAAATTAATGCCACTTGTAAATATCAAGTGTTGCTATAAAAACAACTGTGAGGAAAGTTTAACAATAAGAGTAGAAGCATCACATTATTCTTCGATTGCCAAATTTTTACCTTATAAAATAAAAGGTAAAAACAATTCTTCCTTGGTACAGCATTTGCCCGATGGTTGTAAATTCCCTATTTTTGCGCCCTTTAATTGAAAAAGAGCCAAAAGACAAGGTGCAAGAATACAAGCAGGAAGGCTAAAACTGCACGAGATTCTAACTTAAACCTTGCAACCGGTAACTTGCAGCCTGTGAACTAAAAAAAAGCGGATGTGGCGAAACTGGCAGACGCACCAGACTTAGGATCTGGCGCCGCAAGGCATGTGGGTTCGACCCCCTCCATCCGCACAAACAAAACTTTTTTGGGGGTAAAATTTATGGCTACGGTTACTCGTGAAAATATCGGTCTTCTTAATGATAAAGTTGTGGTTAAACTGGTGAAGGAAGATTATCTGCCCGCATTTGAGCAAAGCATAAAAAAATATGCAAAAACCGCTAATCTTCCCGGCTTTCGAAAAGGAATGGTCCCGGCAAGCCTTGTAAAGAAAATGTATGGTCAAAGCGTGTTTACCGATGAAGTGCTGCGTACGGTAGAAAAAGAACTAAACAACTATATGACGAGCGAACAGCTCGATATTTTCGCCCAACCTCTACCACTCGAAAGCGATTCAAGAGCGCTTGATCTCAACAATCCAAACGATTATTCATTCGCATTTGAAATAGGGCTAAAGCCTTCATTCGACATTGATACAAAAGATATTCATGTAACACGCTATACGGTGCAGGTTACCGAAGAAATGATAAACAACGAAGTAGAGCGACTTCAAACTCGTCATGGAAAAATGGGTGAACCTGAAACCATAGACAATATAGAAAACATTTTGAATGTGGAATTTACCGAAGCAGATGAAAATGGAAATGTTCTTGAAGGAGGTATCACCAAAAGCAACTCATTGCTGGTAAAATATTTTACCGAACCAGTGCAGCAGGAATTAATAGGTAAGAAAAAAGACGACAGTATTCTAATACAGTTAACCAAAGCATTTGACGATAGGGAAAGAGAATTTGTGATGAGTGATTTAGGTTTGGATAAAAATAATGCTGACCATACAAATAAATTCTTCAAACTAACAATTGTAAAAATTGGTCTTGTAAACAAGGCAGAAATGGATGAAGAATTTTTTTCAGCTGTTTATCCGGGCAGAGCAATTAGTACTGAAGAAGAGTTTCGCAATGCTGTAAAAGTTGAAATCGAAAATTACTACTACAACGAAAGCACCAATCAATTGCACGACCAGATGTACCATTGGCTTGTTGACCATACGCACATGGAGTTCCCTGAAAGTTTTTTGAAGAGGTGGTTACAAGATGGCAGTGAAAAACAAAAAACTCCTGAAGAGGCAGAGAAAGAATATCCCTCTTTTGTAAATCAATTAAAGTGGATGCTTATCAGCAATAAGCTTATCAACGATAATAAAATAACTGTAGAGCCTTACGAAATAAAGGACTATGCAAAGAAGCAGATTGCCGGTTATATGGGTATGCAAACGTTAAACGAAGCGCCGTGGATGGAAGAATACGTTAACCGCATGATGAAAGATCAAAAGTTTGTTGAGGAGACTTACATGAAACTTCAAACGGGAAAAGTTTTCACTATGCTTGAGCAACAGGTACAGGTTACCGAAGAAACAATCAGCGCAGATGAGTTCGCAGAAAAATTACATCACCATCATCATTAATATTACACAGACAATAAAAAATTTAAGCCGGTAAAAACTTATCCGGCTTTTTTCTTGCATATATTAGAACTTTGCACCGCAAAATAAAAATCTATGAAATAAAATCTATGAAAGAACTCATTGATCGCTTAACCGCTGAAGGGCTCACCGAACAGCAGGCTTATAAAGCCGTAGAAGTGATAAAAGAGTTTGCAAAAGAAAAATTTCCATTTTTCGCAGGAGCAATCAATAAGGTTTTTGACAAGTACAACACAAAAGGAGAAGAAGACGATTTTCTTGAGTAATTAACCCCTCGAAACATCAGGAAACAACACTTTCAAATTGCAGCAATGCAATTTGTGCAAACGCAAGCAACAGAGCAAGCAAACAGGAATCAGTAAGCATGTACCCTCAGTAGCAGCAACCGTAACAGCTAACAGTAAATAAGTTGAGGTCCTAACTATCCAACTGTAACTGGAAACTGGAAATCGGCAACTGTTAACTGGTCACTGCCCTTTTGTCGTATAAAAGAACTTGCATGGAATTTGGTGAAAAACCTGTTTAATTGATAAAACACTTATCTTCAACCGAAAAATAAAAATTATGGATTTTGGAAAGGAATTTCAAAAGTATGCTGTAAAGCAGCAGGGCATTAGCAGCAATACGCTTCACGATTATTTAAAACATAATGTTACAAATCTTACCCCCTACATTATTGAAGAGCGTCCATTAAACGTGGCAAGTATGGATGTGTTTAGCCGGTTGATGATGGATCGCATCATTTTTATGGGTGAACCAATCAACGATTATGTAGCAAACATAGTAACTGCGCAGTTGCTTTTCTTAGACAGCACCGACCGGTCACGCGATATTCAAATGTACATCAACAGCCCCGGCGGCAGTGTGTATGCAGGTTTGGGCATTTACGATACTATGCAATTCGTAAGTCCCGACATCGCAACTATTTGCACCGGCATCGCGGCAAGCATGAGTGCCATTCTTATGTGTGCAGGCGTAAAGGGCAAGCGTAGTGCATTGAAACATGCACGTGTCATGTTGCATCAACCCAGCGGTGCTATTGGCGGACAAGCAACGGATATCGAAATCACTGCCCGTGAAATAAAAAAGATAAAACAAGAATTATACAACATCATTTCCCAACACTCCGGCAAACCTGTAGAACAGGTGGCGGTTGATTGCGACCGCGATTTTTGGATGACCGCCGAAGAAAGCAAAGAGTACGGTTTGGTTGACGAAGTATTATTCAAAAATCCAAAGAAAGAAAAAAAGAATTAAGAGACTTTTTTGAAGGCCAGCCATAGTTCTTTGAGCATCGCCTGTTGTGTCACTCACTTGTACGTTCGGAACATTATTCAGCAAGCTACGAGCTTTGAGCAATGAGCTTCGAGCAAAAACTCGTAGCTCGCAGCTAATAGCTCAAAGCTTCGAGGCACATGAGCCACATAAGAAAACAAAACAAAACATCCAAATTCAGAAACAATAAAATATGGTACACGCAAAGTATATTGTACATCCTCTAATGGATGATGAAGAAAAAAATGAAAAGGAAGAAAGAGAAGAACAACGCAGTTCATTTCTGCTGAAAAAAATGGAGCAGCTTTTTTTACAAAAGCGGGCTGTTTATTTGTGGGGTGTTGTTGACGATAAATCTGCAAGAGACATTGTTTCGAAAATGATTTTGCTCGATGCCGATAAGCCGGGAGAAGAAATTAAATTTTATATCAACAGCCCGGGTGGTATGGTTACAAGCGGAATGGTTATTTACGATACCATAAAGCTGATTAAATCTCCGGTAAGCACAGTATGTATGGGATTAGCTGCCAGTATGGGCTCCATTCTCTTAAGCGCTGGCGTTAAAGGTAAACGCTTTATCTATCCACATGCTGAAGTAATGATACACCAGCCAAGCTTGGGTGGGTATTTTCAGGCTTCTTCTGCCGATATAGAAATACAGGCAAACCAAATGCGTAAAACAAAAGAAATTGGTGCCAAAATTCTTGCACAGAATTGCGGTAAAACGGTTGACCAGATAATGAAAGACTTTGACCGCGATTACTGGATGGATGCCGGTGAAGCTGTGACTTACGGTATCGTAGATAAGGTAATAGAGAAAATTTAAAATCTTTCAGTTAATTTTTCCTTTCGCACCTCGTGTCTCAGGTGGTTTTTGTATTTTTACAAACTGGCATTTATTAAGAGACTTTGCAAACGTGAAATTTATTTATGGCAAAACAAACTAATCTCCATTGCTCTTTTTGTGGCCGCAGCCGCGATGAGGTGAAGATACTCATAGCCGGGCAAGAGGGTCATATTTGCGAAAATTGCGTGGAGCATGCACAGGAAATTATTATTCAAGAGCTTGAGCAAAGGCACGAGGTTCAAACAACACAATACCGATTCAATATCCGCAAACCGCTCGAAATAAAAGAATTTCTTGATCAATATGTGATTGGTCAGGATGATGCGAAGAAGATATTATCTGTAGCGGTTTATAATCACTATAAGCGCATTACCCAAAAGCAGCAAAACGATGATGTTGAAATTGAAAAAAGCAACATTATTATGGTAGGTGAAACAGGTACCGGTAAAACGCTGCTTGCAAAAACTATTGCACGTCTTTTAAATGTTCCCTTTGCCATTGTTGACGCCACAGTATTTACTGAAGCCGGTTATGTGGGTGAAGATGTAGAAAGTATGCTTACCCGTTTGCTGCAGGTTTGTAACTACGATATCGCAGCAGCAGAAAAAGGGATTGTTTATATTGATGAGCTTGATAAAATCGCCAGAAAAGGCGATAACCCATCTATTACCCGTGATGTAAGCGGCGAAGGTGTTCAGCAAGGCTTGCTCAAAATGCTCGAAGGTACAGAGGTGCTGGTTCCACCGCAGGGTGGTCGCAAACATCCCGAGCAGAAGATGATAAAATTAAACACCGGCAACATTCTGTTCATTTGTGGCGGTGCATTTGATGGCATTGAAAAAGTAATTGCGCGCCGTATAAATACTAACGCCATTGGATTTAATGTAAATAAAAACGAACAGGATGCACAACGCAGTAATCTGTTGCAATTTATTACAGCGCAGGATTTAAAGAGCTTTGGATTGATTCCGGAGTTGCTTGGCCGCTTGCCGGTGATTACACATCTTAACCCACTCGATGCACAAACACTTCGTTCCATTCTTACAGAACCGAAGAACAGCCTGATAAAACAATACACACGTTTATTCTCGTACGAAGGAATTGATTTGCATATAGAAGATGCCGTACTCGATTTTATGGTTCAAAAAGCATTAGAATATAAATTGGGTGCTCGTGGCTTAAGAAGTATTTGCGAACATATTCTCACAGATGCAATGTTCGAACTTCCAGGTTCTGGTGTTAAACGTCTTGATGTAACGCTTGATTATGCTCAAAAGAAAATTGGTAAGAGTAAACTTAATATGCTTAAGGTGGCGTAAAACACAACCTCTAAATCTCGCTAAGGAGACTTTAAACACTCGAAGTAAAAAATTAGTATAAATTAAAAAGCGATGGAGATTGTTCTGTTGCTTTTTTGTTTTTTGTAAAGTGTATTTGGAATGGAAATAATCTCACCCATTCAAACTCTCTCTTGCAATAACAATTTTTTGTATTTCTGAAGTGCCTTCACCAATGGTACAGAGCTTTGCATCGCGATAATATTTTTCCACGGGAAAATCTTTTGTGTAACCGTAGCCACCAAAAATTTGCACCGCTTCATTGGCGGTTTTTACTGCAATTTCGCTGGCATAGTATTTTGCCATAGCCGCTTCCTTTGTTACTTTAAGGTTTTTGTTTTTTAAATGACATGCATGTAAAGTGAGCAATTCTGCTGCTGCAATTTCTGTCGCCATATCTGCAAGCTTAAAGCTAATTCCTTGAAAATTTGCAATAGGCTGATCAAACTGATAACGCTCTTTCGAATATTGCAAAGCCGCTTCATAAGCACCTTTTGCAATGCCAACCGCAAGCGAAGCAATTGAAATTCTTCCACCGTCCAAAACTTTAAGCGCTTGTTTGAAACCGTCGCCAACTTCACCTAAACGATTTGAATCAGACACAACGCAATTTTCAAAAATCATTTCTGCGGTTTCACTTGCACGCATCCCCAATTTGTTTTCTTTTTTACCACCATAAAAACCCGGTATGCCGCGTTCAACTACAAAAGCAGTTGCATTATTCTTCGTTCTTGGCTCACCTGTTCTTGCAACTACTACAGCAATGTCGCCGCTCTTACCATGCGTTATCCAGTTTTTGGTTCCATTGATAATCCAGTTATCGCCATCTTTTTTTGCGGTGCACTTCATGTTGCCTGCATCGCTGCCAGTATTTGGTTCGGTCAATCCCCATGCGCCAAGCCATTCAGCCGAAGCAAGTTTTGGAAGATACTTATGCTTTTGCTCTTCACTGCCAAACGAAAGAATATGGCCGATGCATAAAGAATTATGTGCAGCTACACTCAATCCAATCCCTCCGCATACTTTGGCAATTTCTTCGATCACAGTTTTATACTCAATGTATCCAAGTCCCGTTCCTCCGTATTCTTCGGGAACAAATACGCCCATCATGCCGAGTTTACCCATCTCTCTAAAAACGTGTAACGGAAATTCCTGTGTTTCATCCCACTGCAATAGGTTGGGTTTTATGTATTGATGCGCAAAGTCTTTGGCAGTTTGTTTTACCTGCTCCGTTATTTCATCGTGTTGGAAATCCATGCCTAACATTTGTTAGTTTGCAAAACTATGCTATAAAAATTCACAGCAAAGTAAATGCGGGTTTTTATAAAATTAATTTTTTGGTAAAGTGTCGCTGATTGTAAGATAAGGAAGAATATGCTGATATGTAGAATCGGATAAGCCATACGTTTTCTTTATGTCTTGTACAGATTTGAAGCCATGAATTGCATTTCTAAACTTCACCATTCGGTTGGCCAGAACATCACCAATACCGGGTAAAGATTTAAAATCCTCTGCTGTCGCCGTATTAATATCAATCTTCTTTATATTTGAAACAGTCATTATCTCTTGCTTCTTCTCACTTACATCTTTGTCATTTCCTTCCTCATCTTTTTGATTTTGTTTACCTGCAGCAACTTCAGATTTAATCTGTATATACGGAATCAACTCATCTGCTTCTTCTTTTTTAAGACCATAAATTTTTCGAATATCATCAGGCTTTTTAAAATAACCACCCTTGTTTCTATAGTTAATAATTGTTTGAATTGTTTTGTCTCTTATTCCAAGTTTTCTCCAGCCTTCTTCATCTAAAGTATTGGGATCGAAATAAAATAAATGTTTCTCTGTTATTATATCTTTAATGATCGTGTCCTTAACCGGTGCTTTACTTTGAAGTGCTTTATTTTTATCATCATTAAACGATGAATCTTTCAATGAAGCAAGTTGCTTTTGAAACTGCTCATCAACAACTGGTTTTTTAAATTGAGGCGAGAAGAAATAAGGCAGAATAACAAAAACGATAATCAATGCCAATAATATAATCACTGCTATTCTTTCTTTTTTGCTAAAAGAAAAATAATCTTTCCAAATACCTTTGCTCATAAAAACTAATTTTTAAAAATTAATTTTCATAAGAGGTTATATGCTGATTTGTAATCCGTCGTATGCGAGCCGGATATGTTGGGGTAATGTAATGTTCGTTTCTTCGTGTTTACCTAACTGGTGGCTAATGTGTGTAAAGTATCCTTGAGGTACGTTGAGTTCGTTCACTAAATCAACAGCTTCCTGCAATGTAAAATGCGAAAGATGTTCTTCTCGTCTTAATGCATTCACCACCAAAATTTCCGAGCCTTTAATTTTTTCCTTCTCGTCTTTATCTATGCGATTCGCATCTGTAATATAGGTAAAATTTCCGAAGCGAAAAGCATAAACAGGCATTTTATAATGCCATACCACAATTGGTATCACTTTAATATCGCCGATAAAAAAAGGAGTTTCATCAATAGTGACAAGATTTATTTCTGGTATCCCCGGATAACGTTTATCTGCAAATGCATAAGCAAACTCTCGTTTCAACGCCTCTTCCGTAAGAGAGTTAGCATAAATGTCCATTGCTTTGTGAGAGAAAAAATTGTAGGCACGTACATCGTCCAAACCTGCAATATGGTCCTTGTGGGGATGCGTGAACAATACTGCATCAAGGTTTTTGTTGTTGATACGTAACATTTGCTGCCGAAAATCGGGCGTTGTATCTACCACAAATGTAGTTGCAGCAGATTGAACCAAAATACTGCTGCGAAGTCGTTTATCTTTTTCATCGGCAGATGTGCATACGCGGCAATCGCAGCCTATCATAGGAATGCCGGTGCTGGTGCCTGTTCCAAGAAATGTTATGGTGAGAGATGGGAAACTCACACGCCAAAAATAAAGTCTATTTTTTTTCCGCCACTGTTTTCTTCATTACTTCTTCATACAACTTTTGAGATTCATGTGTGAGTTTATCAAAATCAATTTGCAGTTGAGGAATTAGGTCGAGTAGCGTGTTTATTTTTCCTTCAATATCAAGAAATTTATTCAGCACAACGATTCTTTTTTGTTCAAGCAAGCACCAGCCACTTTGAAATGTGCCCCGCTCATAGCGAACCGTGTAATCGGATTCACCAAGAATATTTCCCAGTTTATCGAGATATGCTTGTGTAAACTTCATTGAACACTCCTTCGCGTATTATGCGCAAAATTAAAAGCACCTGTTGTTAAACTTATTTTGTTTTATCCACAAACGTGAATATTATTCAAATAAAAATAACCTGTAGTTCTTAAATGTTATAATTTTTTTTGAAGTCAGCTGTAGTTCTCTAATCATCGCCTGTTGTGTCACTCACTTGCACGTTCTGAATTCTATTCAACAAAACGATATTGCAATTCATACTTACTCCAAAATCGTTTTACCTTCTATTCTGCTATATTCATAATTTTCTTTGCCAACCCAATCATTTCTTTTTCTCCCGTATATTTTCCTCTTTCATCGGAAAGTTTTACAACAGGAATCCACGGCCCGCCTTCAGGATATGCTTCAATAAGTTTTATTACAATGTTTAAAGGTTTTAGTCCAACATCGTTTGTAAGATTCGTTCCAATACCAAAGGAAATACCAATTCTTTCTTTGCAATGCGTTGCAATACCGGCAACCTTATCGTAGTTTAAAGCATCAGAGAAAATAATCGTTTTAGAAAGCGGGTTTATTCCCATTTTTTGATAATGCTTTATTGTTTTTTCGGCAAACTCAATCGCATCCCCGCTATCATGACGAACACCATCAAAAAGCTTTGCAAATTTTTTATCAAACTGTTCAAAGAAAACATCGGATGTATAAGTATCCGACAGAGCAATTCCCAAATCGCCCCGATATACTTCAACCCAATGCTCCAGAGCAAGTGTGTTTGCCATTTTGTAACCATACCTTGCAGCATGAAACATAAACCATTCATGCGCATGCGTACCGATAGGTTTTGTTTGATGAAGCATTGCCATGTGCACATTGCTTGTTCCCACAAAGCTTTTATCGCCATATTGTTTCAATGCCTGCACAACAAGGCGGTGCACTTTGTAAGAATGTCTTCTTCGTGTACCGAACTCTGCAACTGTTACATTAAGTGCATTATACTTTTCAATTTTTTCTTTTGTAGTGTTAATTACTTCTTTATCGCTTACCCGTTGAAGATTTTGTAAAAAATAATATAGTTCTGAAACAAGCGACAACAAAGGCACCTCCCATAAAATACTGCGGTACCAGTAACCTTCAACTTCAATGTTCAATACACCGTTCTCCACTTTAATATCCACTTCAGAAGGATTATATCGGTAGCCTTCGAGAAAATCAAGATAAACAGGATCGAGATAAGGGCAGGTAATAGCAAGAAATTTTTTCTCTTCTCTTGTTAATTGCAATGTTGCCATTGCATCAACGGAATGCCGCAGCGCTTCTGCAAAACCTTCAGGAAACAATTCTTTACCGCGATTGATAAACTTATACCGTGCCTTTGCTTTTGGAAATAGTTTTATTACTGCCTGCTGCATAGTGAATTTATAAAAATCATTGTCAAGCAAAGAAGATAAAATAAATATTTGCTGCATTGAATCATGTTGTGTTGGTAACTATGCAAGTTTCATACAAAAAATTATTTTGAAGATAGTTTATTGGAATAAAGTTAGTATTGCTGTAACGCTCAAACTTGTTTAAAAATCCCTAAGAAAATTTTCATCATTTAATCTTTATGTTTATTCATGGTTGCTTTAGTTTATCTTTGCAGCCGGATTTATGAATTTAAGTGTGTTATTGGAGCAGTACCGTAATTCCCCCCGCCTTTTTCAATTGGCGAACAGGCTTTCTTTTGCAAACCTTACCCCAGCCCTCCCGACGGATCGGGACAAGTTCTCCAAAGAAGAGGAAGAAAAACAAAAAATTTTTCTTAAAAACTTACAGGGCAGTTGTGCAGAGTTCGTGGTAAGCAGTGTGTTTATGCATGAACAAAGTGCAACACTCAATCATCTTGTTGTGCTGAATGATGCAGAGGAAGCAGCGTATTTTCAGAACACTGTAGAGAATCTTACCAATGCTCTGGATATTTTTTATTTTCCTTCTTCTTACAAGAACAGAAAAAATTTCAAGCTGCTCAATTCTTCGCATGTAATGTTGCGCACTGAAGCGCTTACAAAGCTTGCAGGGGGTAATATTCATAAGAAGATTATTGTTACCCATCCTGAAGCATTGTTTGAAAAAGTTGTGCTTCCAAAAACACTTAGCAGCAATATCATTCATATAAAAACAAACGATACCATTAATCTTGATGGTTTAATGGAGTTGTTTGTAATGTATGGTTTTGAGCGTACCGATTTTGTTTATGAACCAGGGCAGTTCGCATTACGAGGCGGCATTCTCGATATTTATTCTTATGGCAACGAGAAACCTTATCGCGTTGAATTGTTTGGTAATGAAGTTGACAGCATTCGCATCTTTGATGCCGAAACACAGTTGAGCGAAAGAAAATTATTGCAGGTGAGTATTATTCCAAATGTTGAAACACAGTTTGAAAGTTCTGAAAAAGTTTCATTGCTCGAATACTTGCCCGAAAATACAATCGTATGGCTGAAAGATTGGGATGTAATAAAACAAAAAATCGCAATACAGGAAGAAGAACTCGAAGGATTTTTAGCGTTGCTGAATGAAGGTCATATTATTCAGCAGAACGAAGACGAAGAAACAAAAATCGTAAAAGAAGTTAGTCCTGATGATTTTGTAAAAGCCGATGTACTTGAACAACAGCTTCAATCAAGACACATTGTTGAGTTCGGTTACAGATCTCACCTTTCTAACTTCGAAATCGAATTCAAAACAAGAATTCAACCTGCATTTAATCGTCAGTTCGATTTGCTCATTAATGATTTAAAAATTCATGAAGGAGGTGGTTATTCAATTTACATTTTTGCTGAACAAGCAAAACAACTGGAGAGATTAAACAGCATCTTTACGGACCTTAATACCGAAATAAGATTCGTTCCTGTGGGCACTTCCATTCATGAAGGTTTTATTGATGATGAACTTAAAGTTGTTTGTTATACAGACCACCAGATATTTCAGCGTTATCATAAGTACAGAGTAAAACAGGCTTACAATAAAAATAAAGCGCTTACACTTAAAGCTCTCCGAGAATTACAACCCGGCGATTATGTTACACACATTGATCATGGCGTAGGTACTTATAGCGGTTTACAAAAGATTGAAGTGAACGGCAAATTGCAGGAAGCTGTAAGAATTATTTATCGCGACAACGATATTTTGTATGTGAACATCAACTCGCTTCATAAAATTTCAAAGTACACCGGCAAGGAAGGAACTGTTCCCAAAATAAATAAGCTCGGTAGTGACGTTTGGAATAAGCTGAAAGAAAAAACAAAAGCGAAAGTAAAAGAGATAGCTTTCGATTTAATTAAACTGTATGCTCAACGCAAAGCACAGCAGGGCTTTGCTCACGCACCAGATACTTATCTACAAACAGAGCTCGAGGCTTCCTTCATTTATGAAGACACTCCCGATCAAAGTAAAGCGACCGCCGATGTAAAAAAAGATATGGAGAATGCAAGCCCGATGGATCGCCTTGTTTGCGGAGATGTTGGCTTTGGCAAAACGGAAGTTGCAGTTCGTGCTGCTTTCAAAACTTGTGTGGATGGAAAACAAGCGGCGATACTTGTACCAACAACCATTCTTGCATTTCAGCACTATAAAACTTTCAGTGAAAGGTTAAAAGATTTTCCGGTTACAGTTGATTATATCAATCGCTTTAAGTCTTCGAAAGAGAAAAAAGAAACACTTAAAAAGTTAGAAGAAGGAAAGGTTGATATCATCATCGGCACACATGGTCTTTTGGGTAAGGAAGTAAAATTTAAAGACCTTGGAATACTCATTGTTGATGAAGAACAAAAGTTTGGTGTTGCACACAAAGAAAAATTAAAAACTTTAAAAACAAACGTTGATTGTTTAACGCTCACCGCTACACCAATTCCACGCACGCTGCAATTCAGTTTAATGGGTGCAAGAGATCTTAGTATCATTAATACGCCCCCTCCTAACAGACAACCGATACAAACGGAAGTACATGTATTTAATCACGACACAATTCGCGATGCAATCTACTTTGAAGCAGAACGTGGCGGACAAATTTTCTTTATTCACAATCGTGTGCAAGGCTTGGCAGAAATGGCTTCGCTTATTCAAACATTATGTCCTGATTTAAGCATCGGTTACGCACATGGACAATTAGAAGGTCATGAACTCGAAGAAAGAATTCTTGATTTCATAGACAGAAAATATGATGTACTTGTTTGTACCAACATCGTTGAAAGCGGAGTTGATATTCCAAACGTAAATACCATTATTGTAAACAATGCGCATCAATTCGGATTAAGTGACTTGCATCAATTGCGCGGAAGGGTTGGTCGTAGCAACAAAAAAGCCTTTTGTTATTTGCTGGCGCCACCTATGAGTACTCTGCCAACCGATTCCAGAAAGCGTTTGCAAACCCTTGAACAATTCAGTGATCTGGGAAGCGGCTTTCAAATCGCCATGCGTGATCTTGATATTCGCGGCGCAGGAAATTTGCTTGGTGGTGAACAAACAGGTTTTATGGCAGAGATAGGGTTTGAAATGTATCAGAAAATTCTTGACGAAGCCATTCGTGAATTAAAACGCACTGCATTTAAAGATGTGTTTAAAGAAGAGATTAGCAAACAAGATGATTATGTAAGCGATTGTACTATTGATACAGATCTTGAAATTCTTATTCCCGATGATTATGTTGAAAGCATAACAGAACGTTTATCGCTTTACACACGACTTGATAATTGTGAAAGCGAGCAAGAATTGCAAGCGTTCCATAGAGAAATGATTGATCGTTTTGGAACCATGCCAAAATCTGTTGAAGACCTTTTCACAACAGTGCGTTGCCGTTGGCTCGCCGTAGATTTGGGCTTCGAAAAAATGAGCTTGAAAGATGATACGTTGCGTTGCTACTTCATCAATAAAAATGATTCGCCTTATTTCGAGTCGGACGTATTTAAAAACGTTTTGCAGTACCTACAAACAGGCACAAATAAAGCACGGCTAAAACAGGTTGCGAAAAACTTTTTGCTTGTGGTAGAAGATGTAAACGACATGCCTTCGCTCCATCGCTTTCTCAAACACATGCACAGCCATGTAATACTGCAAAAAGAAAATGCAGTTGCATAATTGAGGGGCATTACTTACCTTTCATACCTAAATAACTCTGTATGCCTGAAAACTCTATCCTCGGCTCCGAACTGCAGCCCGACTATGTACCAACCAGTGATGAAAAAACAATGGCGATTCTATCGCACATTTTAACGCTCGTTGCCCCTATTCTCGCACCGCTCATTATTTATCTTATCAAAAAAGATGAATCGGCTTTTATCAAATGGCACGCACAGGAATCGCTCAATTTTCAAATTACAGTTATTCTCGTTTGTATCATTCTTGCCATCTCAATTATTGGTCTTTTGTTGCTGTGGGTTGTGGGTATTTTTGCCCTTATCTGCGTCATCATTGCAACTATAAGAGCAAGCGAAGGAAAACTGTATAAGTACCCGCTTAGTTTAAGATTGATTAAATAATTCTTGCACTGAAGCAGACTCACAATTTTTAAGTGAAGAATTTTTTGGGACAGGCTGACGATACTTAACTGATCGCCTGTTGTGTCACTCACTTGTACATTCTGAATATAATTGAACAAGATCAGTGGTATTCTGTAGTGGAGTAAATAAATCCAACTTTAAATTTAAATTTATTCACGATTCACGAAAATCATATTCTATAACATACAGCATTGATGTTCATTCCTGCACCAACGGAAGCGAACAAAACAACATCTCCTTTTTCTATTTCATGCTCGGGCAGGTGGCCTTTTAAAACCATATCGAACAGAGTGGGAATTGTAGCAACTGAACTGTTGCCAAGTTCGCGGATATTCATAGGCATAACATTCTCGGGCATATAGTTGTAGCCATACAATTTGTACAACGCGTTCACTATTGCTTCATCCATTTTTTCATTTGCCTGATGAATGAAAATCTTCTTTATCTCTTCAATTGCCACACCACTTTTTTCAATGCAATCTTTCATAGCTTGAGGAACATGCGTAAGTGCAAATTCATATACTTTTCTGCCCTTCATCTTTATATACCTTATATTAGGATCAGAGCTTGGAAAATACGATCTACCCATGTTGATAAAATACGTTTCTTCATTGCAATACGATTGAACAGATGCGCCCAGAATACCGCTGCCATCTGCATTTCCATTTTGCATTTCAAGCATTGTTGCACCTGCACCATCGCTGAAGATCATGCTGTCGCGATCGTATTTATCAATCACACGGCTTAACGTTTCTGAACCAACCACAAGAATTCTTTTTGCAAGTCCTGCTTTAAAAAAAGCATCAGCATTTATTACGCCTTGCAACCATCCGGGGCAGCCAAACAAAATATCATAAGCAACACAATTTGGATTTTGGATGCCAAGATGATTTTTTACACGCGATGCAAGTGATGGCACTGCATCGGTTTGAATGGTGTTCTTCTTAACGTTACCAAAATTGTGCGCCACAATAATTTGATCAATTGTTTCTGGATCTATTGCAGCATCTTCAATCGCAAGCTGTGCAGCGATGCCCCCAATGTCCGATGTGGTTAATTCGGAAGAAATATATCTGCGTTCTTCAATCCCTGTAATCAGCTTGAACTTTTTCACTATTTCACCAACAGGAGCTTTTATAAGTTCATGATCTTCGCCATAGAAATTATGAATTGCAAAATCACGATTGGTCTTTGTTTCCCATGGAATATAAGCTCCCGTGCCTGTTATTACAGTTCTTGACTGCATAGTAATTTATTTGAAAAAGTAAAACGATTGAAATACTAATAAAGATAATCATCTGCACATGCAGTTAAATGCAAGTATTCACTAAAGATATTTATCGCCCTTGTTGCGTTTTACCTCAGCAACATATTCCTTTATTTGTTGCTCTTTATCTTTCTTGCAAATGAGTAACACATCAGTTGTGTCAATCACAATAAAATCATCAAGCCCCTGCAACACCAATAATTTTTCATGCGGTGCAGAAACCATACACTTGGTTGCATCAATAATCATTACGTTATCACCTGCAACGGCATTACCAAGATAATCTTTTTCCAGATTTTCATAAGCGCTGTTCCATGTACCGAGGTCGCTCCATCCAAAAGAAGATGGAATAACATACACATTGTTTGCCTTCTCCATTATTGCATAGTCAATAGAGATATTTGTGCAAAAAGGATAAATGCGTTCCAATGCATTTTTTTCTTCGGGCGTATTAAAATACTGCTGCTCTGCAACAAACACTTCGTACATCTCGGGCTGATATTGCTCAAATGCTTTGATAATGCTATTCACCTGCCATATAAAAATACCGGCGTTCCATAAAAAATCTCCGCTTGAAATAAATGTCTTCGCAAGTTCTATGTTGGGCTTTTCTGTAAATGTTTTTACCTTATAAATTTCGTTTGCGACTGCAATCGGTTCATGTTGAATATATCCGTAACCAGTATTTGGATAAGTTGGTTTTATGCCAAGCGTTACAAATGCTTTCATGTGTTTTGCAAAATCAAGTGCTTTGAAAGCTACTCTTTCAAACGCTGCATTGTCAAGCACTAAGTGATCACTTGGTGCAACAATTAATGAGGCATCAGGATTTTTTTGAATAAGCTTAAACGCCATGTAAGCTATGCAGGGCGCCGTGTTTTTTCTTGCAGGCTCGGCAAGAATGTTTTCGGGATTCAACTCCGGCAATTGTTGTTGAACTATAGGTATGTATTCTTCTACAGTAACAACATAAATATTCTTTTTAGGTAAAAAAGATGCATAACGGTCAAATGTGGATTGAATAAGTGTTTTACCGGTGTTGAGAATGTCGAGAAATTGTTTTGGATAAGATGTTCTGCTTTGCGGCCAAAACCTGCTCCCGATGCCACCTGCAAGAATAGCTACGTAGTTGTTGTTTTTCATCTCCTGTTTTTTAAATAATTCCTTCTCTTATCAAATCATGCAAATGTAAGATGCCAAGATATATGCCGTTTGTATCTGTGATAATCAATTGATTTATGTCGAATCTTTTAAGCGTTTCGAATGCCTCAACTGCAAGCAGTTCAGGCTGAATGGTTTTTGGATTAAACGTTGTAATATCTGATGCTTTTATTTGGCTTACATCACTTGTTTTCTCCAACATTCGCCTTACATCACCATCTGTTATAATGCCTGTAACTTGCCCATTCTCTTCAACCACTGCTGTTGCGCCAAGCCTGCCTTTGGTTATTTCGAGTATAACATCTTTTAAAGTTGTTTGAGGCGCTACAGAAGGTTTTTCATTCAGCTTATAAACATCATCTACTTTCAAGTACAATCTTTTCCCCAAATTTCCACCGGGATGATAACGTGCAAAATCCTTGCCTGTAAATTCATTTAATTCCATAAGGCAAACCGCAAGCGCATCACCCATTACCATTTGTGCTGTGGTGCTGGTTGTAGGAGCCAGATTATTAGGACAAGCTTCTTTTTCAACCGATGTATTTAAAAAATAATTTGATTGAAGCGCAAGAATTGAATTCTTATTTCCGCACATGCCAATAAGAACATTGCCAAAACTTTTTATCAAGGGTACCAGTACTTTTATTTCAGGGCTTTCACCGCTTTTGCTTATAATGATTACCACATCATCTTTTTGAATCATTCCCAAATCACCATGAATGGCATCGGCGGCGTGCATAAATAAAGCTGGTGTGCCGGTAGAGTTTAGAGTTGATACAATCTTTTGTCCTACAATTGCGCTTTTGCCTATCCCTGTAATAACAACTCTTCCCTTTGATTTATGTATAGCGTTAACGGCATTCTCAAAATGTTCATCAATAAATCTCTTTAAACCCGCAATAGATTCCGTTTCCAATTCAATTGTTCGAAGAGCTGAATTTTTTACTTGATTATTCATCGGCGCAAAGGTAAACTTTAACAACAATGGATTTTTTAATAAATGATTTGAGGGTTAACTTCGCTGTCACTCAAAAAATTCAATATAACCTTAGCTCTGCTGAATTGGGACTTATAAAGAAATTTTAATCAATAACCCCAGATTAAAGCAGTATCTTATAAAGATTATTTAAAAGCCCCTGTATAGGGAAGGAAATTTGTGAACAATGGCAACTATTTCGAAAAAAACAACGACAAGAAAAACTAAACCAACAACTGTTAGGAAAACAGGAGCAAGAAAAACAAACACTACAATTATTGACCACACGCACGACATCCACACAGGATTACAAAGTCATTTTGGTTTTGAACAATTTAAAGGTCGGCAGGAAGAAGCAATCAACAGCTTATTAAACGGACACGACACGTTCGTGATAATGCCCACTGGCGGTGGCAAGAGTTTATGTTATCAGTTGCCGGCGATGATATTGGATGGATGCGCGATTATCGTAAGCCCTCTTATCGCACTAATGAAGAATCAGGTTGACTTAGTGCGCAGCTATAGCGAAAAAGATGATGTGGCACATTTCTTAAATTCGTCTCTTAATAAGGCGCAGATAAAAGAAGTAAAAGATGATTTACTCGCAGGCAAAACAAAACTTTTATACGTTGCACCTGAAACGCTTACCAAGCAAGAGAATCTTGATTTCTTCAGCGATTTAAAAATCTCATTCTTCGCAGTTGATGAGGCGCATTGTATTTCAGAATGGGGTCACGATTTTCGTCCAGAGTACAGAAGGTTACGTGAAATGATGGATATTATCAATCCCGCTATTCCCGTAGTTGCGCTTACTGCTACTGCTACGCCGAAAGTTCAAAGTGATATTGTAAAAAATCTTGGCTTACGCAATCCCAATATTTTTATTTCATCTTTCAACAGGCAAAATCTTTATTACGAAATACAACCGAAAATAAAGAAAGAGCAAACTATAAAAAGCATCGTTCGTTTCATTTCTCAAAACATGGGAAAAAGTGGTATTATCTATACACTCAACCGCAAAACAACAGAAGAGCTTGCCGAAGTGCTTAATGCTAATAATATTAAGGCGGCTGCATATCACGCAGGACTCGATTCTAAATTAAGATCGGAAAGACAGGATATGTTTTTGAATGAAGACATACAAGTGATAGTGGCAACCATTGCATTCGGTATGGGGATAGATAAGCCGGATATCAGATTTGTGATTCACTTCAATATTCCTAAATCAATTGAGAATTATTATCAGGAAACCGGTCGTGCAGGGCGTGATGGACTTGAAGGAAAGTGCTTGTTATACTATTCGCATAAAGATGTTTCAAAGCTGGAACATTTAATGCGCGATAAACCTTTGAGCGAAAGAGAAATTGGTGCACAGTTGATAAATGAAACAGTGGCTTATGCAGAAAGTTCTGTTTGCCGTCGTAAAGTGTTGCTCCATTATTTCGGTGAACATTGGGAAACCGATAATTGCGGCAACTGTGATAACTGTTTGCATCCAAAAGAAAAAGTTGAAACAAAAGATGAGGTTGTAAAAACGTTGAAAGTAATAAAAGCTTTAGACGAACATTTTGTTGCAGAATATGTAGTGAATATTCTGTTGGGTAAACTTACGCCGCAAGTAAAAATGTTCCGTCACGAAGGGCTTGATGTGTTTGGCACAGGTAAAGAAAAAGATGAGCATTTCTGGAACAGTCTTATACGCCAGATGCTGCTTGAAAATATCATCAGAAAAGATATTGAGGATTATGGCTTATTGAAGTTCACTGAAAAAGGACTCAACTTTTTAAAGAAGCCAACGTCATTTAAAATTGTTCTCAATAATTTGTTTGAGGACGCAAATGAAGATGATGATGAAACAGAAGGTGCGGGAGTTTCCGGTGCAGCAGCAGATGAAAAGTTATTCAATATGCTGAAAGAATTGCGTCAGAAAGAAGCGAAGAAGAAAGGATTGCCACCGTTTGTTGTTTTCCTTGAATCTTCATTACAGGACATGGCGACAATGTATCCTACAACATTGCAGGAGCTTGAAAAATGTCAGGGGGTAAGTAAAGGGAAAGCCATAAAATTTGGTAAACCGTTTATTGAGATGATTGCACAGTATGTTGAAGAAAACGAAATTGAAAAGCCTGACGATTTTGTAATGAAAAGTGTTGCAAATAAGAGCAGCAATAAGATTTACATCATTCAAAATGTTGATAAAAAAATACCGCTCGACACAATTGCACGCAACAAAGATTTACGTCTCGATGCTTTGCTCGAAGAAATGGAAACCATTGTTGCAAGCGGCACTAAACTCAATCTTAATTATGCAATAGACGATATGCTCGATGAAGATGAGCAGGATGAAATAATAGATTACTTTAAAAACAGCGAAACTTCTTCTTTACAAGTAGCTCAGGAAGAGCTTGCAGATAGCGGTTATGAATGGGAGCAGTTAAAAATAATGCGTATAAAATTCTTAAGCGAGTACGGTAACTAAAACATAAATGAAAAAAATAGAAAGCTCGTTTGTACAATGCAAACGGGTTTTTTATTGTTAGTTATAAATTTATTTCTAAATCTACGCCCGTTAAATCAAAATAGAGATTTTGCAGTTGATGAAGATATTTAAAAGGTCTTGTTCCAAACATGATAGAATTATTGTTTGTGTTCCATAAACAAAGACCGTAAGCAGAAAAATTAAAAACAAAAACTCCTATCTCATATAAATTTTTGTCTTCGTAGATTTTGTTCGCGTTTAACTTCATCAATATGGAATGAGACAACTCTATAGGTTCCAGTACTTCGGCAAACGTTTCAAATTTCCTGAAGAGCATTAAATCTATTTGAATTGGCGCAGGTGCTCCTGTGACCAGATTAAACCAATTTCCTATTCTTAGATCTCTGCCATTAATCATAGTTGATAAATTTTATTTATTAAAATAATTAAAGGCTAATCTTTCTAATGGATAGGAATGCACAGTAATACTTGAAGCGGGTTGAAAAGTGAACTTCATTGTTGTGAATTTAGGGTTATACAATGAGTTAAAATTGAATTTAGAATGTTTAATGGTGGAGCATTCGGAAATTCGATGAAAGTGTTATTTCAATCGCTCAATAGTTTTACTTAAAGATGTGCTGCGAAAATTTACAAGCTTTTTGATGGCATTAAGAAAATCATGAAATCCTTTTTATCTCTGCGCCCAATTTTTTCAACCGTTCATCAATATATTGATAACCTCTGTCTATCTGTTCAATGTTTTGAATGGTGCTTTTTCCTTCCGCACTTAATGCAGCAATTAACAATGCCTGTCCGGCACGAATATCAGGGCTTGTCATTGCAATGCCTCTTAGAGGTTGTCTTCTTGCCAAACCAATCACTGTTGCACGATGCGGATCACACAAAATAATTTGTGCACCCATATCAATCAGCTTATCTGTAAAGAACAAACGGCTCTCAAACATTTTTTGATGCACCAAAACGCTTCCCGTTGCCTGTGTTGCAACAACAAGTACAATGCTCAATAAGTCAGGCGTAAAGCCGGGCCATGGATGGTCGTAAATTGTTAGAATGCCGCCATCCATAAATGTGCTAATCTCATAATTATTTTGTGCAGGAATACAAATATCATTACCGCGAAACTCTATTGCAATACCAAGCTGCTGAAACTTTTCAGGAATTATTCCAAGGTGTTCAATGCCCGCATTTTTAATTGTTATCTCACTTTGCGTCATTGCTGCCATGCCGATAAAACTTCCTACTTCAATCATATCAGGTAACATGCAGTGTTGTGTTCCACCTAACGCATCCACACCTTCTATCGTTAATAAGTTACTTCCAATGCCGCTGATTTTTGCTCCCATTTTGTTCAGCATCTTGCATAGTTGCTGCACATAAGGTTCGCATGCTGCATTGTAAATTGTAGTAACACCATTTGCCATGGTAGCAGCCATCACTACATTTGCAGTTCCCGTAACAGAAGGTTCATCCAGCAAAATATAAGTGCCTTGTAATTTAGGGGCAACTAATTGGTAACAAGCCTGCTCATCGTTATATTCAAATCTTGCACCTAATTTTTCAAAACCGGTTATATGTGTATCGAGTCTTCTTCTGCCGATTTTATCACCGCCGGGTTTGGGCAGGTATGCTTTTTTAAAACGTGCAAGCATAGCGCCCGCAAGCATTACAGAACCACGTAGCCTGCCACTTTTTTTTCTGAATGTTTCCGAACCTAAATAATCAATATTCACATCATTTGCCTGAAAAATGCAAGTATCTCTTGTAGGTCGCTCCACCTTCACGTTTAGCTCTTCAAGCAATTCAATCAAAAGGTTCACATCAAGTATATCGGGAATATTGTTAATGGTCACTTTCTCCGGTGTGAGTAGTACAGCAGAAATTATTTGCAGCGCTTCATTCTTTGCACCTTGCGGAATAATTTCGCCTCGCAATTTTTTTCCGCCAATAACTTCAAATGATGCCATTTATAGTTGATTAGTTAATTGGTTAAATAGTTGACACGGCGAAAATATAAAAGCTGCTCTGATTTTGAGAATTATTATCACGCAATGCACAGCTACGAGCAATTAGCCCGAGCTTCGAGTTCCTGCATCAACACTTGTGGCTCAAAGCTCGTGGCACGCAGCTTACTAAAGTCTTGTATTTTGTGTTGGAAATATAATATCGTTAACGAAAACTTATCCTTTATGATAACAAGAATATGGCATGGCCGCACATCAACCGCAGATGCCGAGAGATACCGCGAATATGTAATCGAAACAGGCATTAAAGATTATAAATCAATAAATGGAAATCTTGGCGTACAAATATGGCAACGGCGCGATGGCGATGTAACACACATTTGGACAGTAACATGGTGGGACAGTTATGAGAGCATAAAACAATTTGCAGGAAAAGATTTTGAGAAGGCAAAATACTATGCTGAAGACAAACAATATTTATTAGAGTTTGAAGAAAATGTTATGCATTGTGAGTGCTATGAGTTTTAATGCGCTTAACTCAACTCATACATCCGCTTTACAACAGAAGTTAAATCAAAATAAATTTTCTCACGGATGTCTTCTTCGGTTAAGGGTGAGTAAAGATTGCGGTTACAGGTTTCGAAAATATTTTCACAGGCAGCAGCTATTTCTATGTATGCATCATGTTGTTTCATTACAATAATGAGATCATGCTCAGTTACGTCTGTAATGTTTAGTTTTGTTTGCAGTGCTTTTATAAGAAAAAATCTTGTTGATGAAAAAAATTCGGGCATTGCACTAATCGTTCCCAGTTCATTTAATTCTGCAAAAACAAGTGAAGCGTCATCCCTCTTTTCTTCAATTTTATCTTCCACTACAACAGGCTGCTGCTTTTGCTGTGACGGTTTTGGTTGACTTTTTTGTTGAGCCTTTGCTCTTGAACTTACAAACCAAGTTATAAATACTGCTATTGCGATTGCACCAACTATCCACAAGTATTTTTTATTGGTGATATCTTCGGTAACAATGTCTTTCATTAATTCTTTTCTGCTCACAGGCTTTGTAACTAAAACTGGAATACTTCCGGTGCTTATCGTTTTGTATAGCTGCAGTGATGGATCGAAATAAGAGAAGGAGATAGGTTCAAAAACAATGTTTCCTTCCTTGTCGCCAATAAAAGGAATTTCAAAAATTTTATAACCTGTTACAGGAAAATTGTCAAGGTCTATCCGTTGCGTATCAGAGCCTTCAAAATGTTCGGTGCCAAGGGGCCAATGTACTATAGGTACGTGTAACCCTGCAATATTACCGCTGCCTTTTATTGTTATTCTAAGTGTTGCATCTTCACCTGCGGGTATTTTGTTGTTGTCAATAGATGCGGTGATAAAATATTCCCCTACAAGTCCGGAAAAATTGGGGGGCTTTCCTGTAGAGGGTAAAGGTTTTACTTCAATATTCAGCGGTTCATTGCTAAGTGTAAAAGAAAAATTTTGAATGTTGTTTCCTTCGGCGTTCATTAATTGAACAACATTATCAACAAATGTTTGACCTAATTGCAATGTTCCTTCTTCAAGCGGAGTTACCTGAACCCGGCGAATTACAAAGACATGAAAAAGCTTTCCGTTTACAGTTGCTTCATGCGGTTCATTTTCTGCCGAAAGTTCCATCACGCTGCATCCGTTAAAAGCAGGTTGCCTGCTTACTCTTGCCTGACTGTTGAGGGAGGTGTATAATTTGTAAGTTACCAATATTGGTTCGCCTGCATAAGCTGTGGTTTTGCTTGCCCATACTTTTATAAATATATTCTTATGAATAAATTCATCCGGGTCTTCGTTTTCGTGCAGAACAGGCATTTGTATGGTTGTGCCGTCCAACAGCGAGGGCAATTGTGATGGCGGCTGTTGTGCATTTACATACAAACATGGTAATAGTAGAGCAAACAGGAATAAGTGTTTCATTGGTGACTATACGTATTACAAAAATAATTTGCACAGATGAGCAAAAGAAGGAAATGCGGGTTAAAGAAGTACGAAAAATGAGGTTAGGCTTTTGCTTGCGAGGGCGCAAAGATAAATGTGGAAATTTAGGACTGCGGTTACCGGTTTTGATTATGCGAGAATTGTTGCAGTGCAAAGACATACGTACATTTTCGCGTTGCTCAATAGAGTGTCAACAGTACAAGAGTGCGACGCAACAACAGCAAAATAGCAGTAATCAAGATAGGCTCATAAAAATTCAAAATCTATCACTCACAGAGTACTTAGTTTTTCCTTAAAACTTTTTGCCTCGCTTATACAATTTTACCTACAATTTGTTCAATTGTTTTATTACCCTATTTTTGCCATCCTCTTAAAAACCATATATAATATGTCACTTATTCAACGGATACGCGACAAGGCGGCGTGGGTTGTTTTTGGTGCAATAGCATTGTCGCTGCTTGCTTTTATATTACAGGATGCGTTTATGCGCAACAGAGGTGGGGGCGGATTGTTTTCGAATACCACCACAGTGGGAAAGGTAAATGGCTCAAGTATTGAGAAAGATGAGTTTGAAACAAGACTTACTTTTTATCAGCAGGCAAACGGTATGCAGCGCGATCAATTAATTGGCAGTGTGTGGGACTATATGGTTGACCAAACTGTAATGCAACAGGAATATGATAAACTTGGATTGTCGTACACATCTAAACAGCAAAGTGATGAATGGTTTAGTGATAATCCGCCTCAAATGTTGCAACAAATTTTTGCCGACCGTACAACAGGTATGTATAATGCGGAGCAGGCTCGCCAATTTTTTGCACAATTAAAGAAAAATCCAAACGATCCGCGAGCTACTCAAATTGCTCCTTATCTCGATGAAATAATTCAGCAGGCGCTTCGCCAAAAATATCAGGCGCTTATTACAGGTGCAGTGTATGTTCCAAAATGGCTTGCCGAAAAAACAAATACAGATAACAATTCTCTTGCTAAAATTTCTTATGTGTCTGTTCCATACAGCACTATTAGCGACAGCACAATAAAAGTAACCGATGATGACATAAACGCCTATGTAAAAAAACATCCAAAAAGATTTCAACAAAAAGAGGAGGCAAGACAAATTTCTTATGTTACGTTTGATGCATCGCCAAGCGCGGCAGATACGCAAGCTGTGAAAGACCAGTTAAATCAATTGAAACCTGAATTTGCCTCTGCTACGGATGAAAAATCTTTTCTTGCAAAGAATAATTCCGAATTGCCTTATTATAACAGTTACGTGAGTAAAAATGAGTTGAAGCAAAAAGCAAACGACTCCATTTTTGCGCTCTCTGCAGGGCAGATTTACGGGCCTTATCTCGATGAGAACAATTTTGTAATTGCAAAAGTTGTTGACAGAAAAGATTTGGCTGATTCTGTAAAGGTTCGCCATATATTAGTGGCGACACATCAGCAAGACCCGCAAACCGGTCAATCGTATCCGGTAAGAGATGACAGCGCTGCCCTAAAAAGATTAGACAGTGCTGTTGCAGAAATAAATGCAGGCAAAAGCTGGGATTCTGTTTGTGCAAAATATTCTGACGATCCGGGCAGTAAAGACCAAGGCGGTGTGTACGATTATTTCCCAAGCGGAAGAATGGTGGAAGAGTTCAACGATTTTGTTTTCACAGGAAAAACGGGAGATAAAAAAACTGTTCAAACATCTTATGGTTATCACTACATCGAAATACTTGGACAAAAGGGTTCAACGCCATCGTATAAAGTCGCATATCTGGCAAAATCCATAACGGCAAGTCAGGAGACAGATGATAATGCAAGAAATGCAGCAGATCAATTTGCATCGAATAACCGTGATGAAAAGAAATTTGTGGCAGCTGCCACAAAACTGAACAAGGGTCCTTTAATAGCAACCGATATAAAAGAAAATGATTTCTCTGTTCCTGCAATTGGTGAGAATCGTCAACTTGTAAGGTGGATTTATGATAACAGCGTTGGCGATGTATCAGATCCGTTTCAGATAAATGATAAATATGTTGTGGCAATGATAACCGGAATTGTAAAACCGGGATTGATGCCTGCACAAGCGGTAAGACCTTCTGTAGAGCCGATTATAAGAAACGAAAAGAAAGCACAGCAAATTATTGCAACAAAAATAAAAGGCAACACACTTGATGCAATTGCAAAATCAGCAGGCACAACAGTACAAGGAGCCGACAGTATTTCGTTCCAAGCATTTGTAATTCCGAATGTAGGTAACGAACCAAAAGTTATCGGTGCAGCTTTTAATAAACAGTTGCAGGGGAAAGTAAGTTCACCCATCGCAGGCAATACGGCTGTATTTGTTATAAGCGGGTCAGGAGTATTTGCAACTTCGAATCTCGGAAGTAATCCAACGATGTTGCGTGAATCCTTGGCAACGCAAATGAAATCGCAGGTGAGTAATGCCTCGTTGAGAGCCTTGCATGATGCTGCTGATGTAAAAGATTACCGGTTCAAATTTTATTAAGATAAAATGACTTTTATTACACGAGGCTGGCTCAAAAGTTATCAACAGCCTCTTTTTTATTTATGTAATGTACTTAGTACTCTATATTCGGTTTCATTGCTTTTACAAAAATAGAACGAAGACTCGACTTCTATCGGTATCTACTTTTTTCCTTGCTGCCCCGGCTTTCTTGGTGGAAACTGCTGTTTTGGTTTTTCGAAACCTTTCTTCTCTGGTTTAAAGTCTTTTCGTTGCTCTGGTTTAAAATCTTTTTTCTCCGGCGCTTTCATTTCTTTCTTTTCACGCTGCTGCTTAAATTCTTTTTCTCTTGTGCGTTTACTCGTTTTTTCAAGACTGCGTAAACTTACCTGACCAACTACATCTACAAATGAAGGTTCAATTTCTGTTACTTTATTGCTTACGAGTTCTACAGGTTGCAGTTCATCTGCTTTTTCACCGCGTGCATTCAATCGCTGAATGTCTTTTACGCGTTGAATCGTGAGCGGATATTGCTTGCTGCTGTCAGGCAAGATATACCACATCAGGTTTCTGAAAATATCTCTCTTGATTAATGTTGCAGTTCCTTTTGCTGTGTGCAATACATCAGCATTGTCGGGGAAAAATTGAAGCGCATCAAGATAAGTGTCGAGCTCGTAATTCAAACAACATTTCAGTCTTCCGCACTGACCGCTCAATTTTGTTTGATTAATAGATAAATTTTGATACCGTGCCGCCGTAGTTGTTACACTTTTAAAATCGGTAAGCCATGTTGCGCAACACAACTCACGACCGCAACTGCCAATGCCGCCAACCTTTCCAGCCTCTTGCCTTATTCCAATCTGACGCATCTCTACCTTCACTTTAAATTCACCTGCAAGAACTTTAATCAGTTCGCGAAAATCAACGCGGTCTTCGGCGGTATAAAAGAAAGTTGCTTTTTTGCCATCTGCCTGAATCTCCACTTCAATCAACTTCATCTGCAGGTTCAACTGTCGCGCAATGGCACGTGTGCGAATCAACGCTTCCTGTTCTCTTGCTTTGTGATGTTCAAAAAGTTCAAGGTCTTTTTCGTTACTGCGGCGCAACACTTTTTTCATGTCGGGGTTATATTCGTCGGTGCCCTTCTTCTTCAATTGCAAGCGCACCAACTCACCGGTCAGGCTCACTTCACCGACATCAAAACCACTCACGCCCTCAACGGTCACGTATTCGCCCTTCTCAAAAAATTGCAACGTGTTATTCCTAAAAAAATCTTTGCGGCTGCCGCGGTTAAAGCTCACTTCAATCACTTTGCACGTGCTCTCGGGGTCGCTAAACGGCAGGTTCATCAGCCAATCATGCACATTCATTCTGTTGCAACTACCAGTGCCGCAAGCGCCATTGCTTTTACATCCGTTCGGCTTGCCCGTACCACAATTTCCACAACCCATTCGATTTGTGTTTTACGATTATCAGATTCAATTCCGTTTGGATGAGAATTTTTTTTATGAGGCGAGCTGAAGTAATGCTATTGGACTTTCGTTGTGTCACTCACTTGTACGCTTTGTTCTTTATTGAGCAGAGAAAGAATGCAAGTCGTTAAAATGTAATCTCACATCAAAGCAATCAACGTGAAAGCTTATTTAATAATTATAATGATTTTGAATTGCTGCTTTCTTTTATCATCCGGAACAAGACTGTATTCGCTGTGTTCAGTAAAGCGCTACAGTACAAGAGTGCGACGCAAGCCCGCCTGACCACAATTGAAAAAAATTAATAGTCGGGCAGGGGACGATTCCACATGCACCACAGCTTGGCTCACAATATCCCTACACTATCTGTTTCGGGAATCTGCATCCTCAATCCGTCAAAATTAAGGCTTTGTGCTGAATGATGTGATACATTTTGATTGTGAGGGCATGAAATAACATTTTTGCGTTGGCGTTGCGCTCGATGTAGTAAATGGCTTTGTCAAGCTCCTCGATGATGACCTGCTGCTGCGCAACCGACGCGATTTTGTTGAGACGCTGCGCAAAATCCTTTTCCTTCGGCGGCAGGTTGAGGTGCTCGCCCATTACCTTGAGGCGAATGCTCTGTTCGAGCAAATGGTTAAAGTATAGCAAAAGTTGTTTCTGCTTTTCGCGACCAAGTTTGTTTACTTCCTCAATCCATTTTAGCTGGTCGGGAATCATGAAGCGAATCGTGAACTTTAGCCAATCACTTAAAATGCTTATCCAGTCTTCTTCGGCGTGCTGCATTAATTGAAGCGCTTCACGATAATTACCTTCTGCGATTGCCGCAATTTGTGATGCGGAATCAGGTGTTGCATTTGCTCTTTCGATGAGTGCTTGTTCAATAGCGCTTTGTTCGAGCAACGGAATTTTTACCAATTGGCATCGTGAAAGAATAGTTGGCAACATCAGTTCTTCATTCTCTGCGACTAAAATAAAGAGTGTATTGGGTGGAGGCTCTTCAATAAGTTTTAAAAGTTTGTTTCCCTCTTTGCCAAGATATTCGGGCATCCACATAAGAAGAATTTTGTATTCGCTCTCATAACTTTTCAAACTCAACTTGTGGATGATTTGATTGCATTCTTCTGCGGTGATATTGCCTTGCTTATTCTCTGCATTAATGAACTGTAACCAATCAAACACATTGCCATAAGGATAGAGTGAAATAAATTCTCTCCACTCTTTTATGTAATCTGTGCTTACAGGTTTTTCCCCGGTTTTTTTTGTAATAACAGGATAAGAAAAATGAATATCGGGATGAATATATTTTGATGCTTTAACACACGCAGCGCATTCACCGCAAGAATCAATTGGCAATGCGGAATCGGCAATTGCCAAAGGTTCATCAAAAGCGAAGAGCGAAGTGCTTGCTTCTATTGGTTTTTGTTTTGTTTGAATTTTTTCACAAACCACATATTGTGCAAAAGAAAGGGCAAGAGGTAAGGCACCACTTCCTTCTTTGCCAAGAAACAACAACGCATGACTAAGACGATTGTGCTGCACCATTTCCAACAAATGTTGCTGCACCTGCGATTGACCTATTACATCTTTGAACTGCATACCGTTGATTTAAGTGATTAGACCTCACCCCAACCCCTCTCCAAAGGAGAGGGGTAAAACCCGCTTCGTATTTCGAAACTCTATCAAATAATAATGATTATTCCCATTAAAAAAGAAAGAGGTCAAGCTAATGCTAAACCTCTTAATAAAAAAATTTTTGAACGCTGTTTAATTCACATTTTGTTAGTTGAGATATTTTGTTATCTCGGGGCTATCGGGAGTTACTTTACTATCGAAGTGTGCAATAAGATTTCCGTTTTCATCAATTAAGAATTTATTGAAGTTCCAACTGATGGTTGCATCAAGAACACCGTTTTCACTTTTGTTGCAGAGATATTTGTAAATCGGCGTAGTGTTATCTCCTTTTACATCAACACGTGTTGTGAGCGGAAATGTTACACCATAATTTTTTTGACAGAATGATTGTATAGCTGTGTCTTCATGATATTCTTGGTCACCGAAATTTGCTGAAGGAAAACCAACAATCACCAATTTATCTTTGTACTGCTCATATAATTTTTCCAGCGCAGTATATTGAGGTGTGAAGCCACATTTAGATGCTGTATTTACAATTAAAATCTTTTTCCCTTTGTATTGAGAAAAATCAATGGTGCCGCCGTCGAGTGATTTTATTTTAAAATCGTAAATGGTTTTTCCGGGAGCATTATCTATATTGGTTATTGTGTTATTTGTTTTAGAAGTAAATGCTGAAAGCGCGACAAAAAGGGCAGTTGCAAGAATGATTTTCATATAGTTTAGTTTTTTGTGATAGTAATAAAACGTGGCAAAATTAAAAAGGTTTGCTGTAATGAAGAGATAAAGTTTTACTCCGCCTCATAACAACCAATATCAGGTTTATCGTTACGAGTATTATTATCAAGGTCGGTTGTAATAAATGTTTTCTTACCTGCATTTATACACGGCGAACCTTCCTGTAAATGAAAATCAAAAACATTTTCTCCTGCGTCAATGTTTACAAAAAGCGGGTCTTGGTTTTGAATGCAGTTAGTAAAGTTCCCAAGGCTTCCGCCTCCCTTGTACAAATCATTTTCAAAATTTAAGTTGAAAAAAGAACTTCCTGATTGCTGCACAAAAATTTCATCACTTACAATTCCATTATCGCCATAAAAAATAGAATTAATAAAATTTGCATTCAAGGCAAAAGTTTGATTATTGCTATCTGCGTTGGTGATGGAAAGAACTGGATTTAGATGCGAAACAAAATTATTTGAATAACCGGCAACAGTGCAATGAGTGAAGTTATAATCACCTCCGGCAGTTATTTGAATATTGTTTCCGCAGTTATAGATCAAACAATTCACTGCATCAACACTGCTGTTACTGCTAAAGATACCGGAACCAGAAGCATTGCTGATTACACATTCATTCAATTTCAGTTTAGGATTATTGTCTGTTGAAGGGTTGTTTACTGTTATCGCATCACTTGCATTTTTTATTTCGCAAGAGTTCAACATATTATTTTTACTGTTTTCAGCAAAAATAATTCCCTGCCAGCTTGCGGGTAAGTCTTTATAATAATCATCAAGCCTGTCACCGGCAAAAATTATTTTATTACCGCTTTCGCCAAAAGCATGCAACGAACCATTAACAATAAGTTGCGCCTCTGCGTGGCAATACACTTGCACACCTTTGTTTATAGTTAATGTTTTACCCTCTTCAATGGTAAGACTGCCAAGAATCACAAAAGGCAATTCGCTATTCCAAATGGTATCTTTTGTAACAGTTGCATTGCGTAGGAAGTGTGCGTTTTGTCCGTAAGCATCTAACTGCACCCGCTGTTCCTTGCCATTATAAGTAATGTTAATACTATCCTGAACAAGAAAAGGAAGATTGTTAGTGTTGGGATTTATACTCGCTTCAACAAAAACATAAATACTATCATTTGCTGCTATTTCAATGTTTGAAAAACTTACACCAGCAACTCCATCAACATTTATTTTAAAAGCAGAATTAGCACCGCCTGCTAATTCAATTTTGCTTAACAATAACTTCTGGTCGTTGATATTCGATATTTTAAAAGATTGAGTGATAGAACCGGTGGTTGTAAATACTGTATCAAAATGTAAAGTATCTGTTGAGGTTAACAGTAACGCATCAGAACTTGTAATGAAAGAAGTTTTTTTGCAAGAGAGAATAACACATAAACTGGCAAGTATAAAAAGCGAGCGATGAAATTTCATTAGATCAAATATAAGAACACGAATTATATGAAACACGAAAAGCACGAATTACACGAATTTGCGCGAATTAAATTGTGTAGGCTGCGGTAATGATACTCAACTTCGTGTCCGGTACTTCTAAAATTTTTTCGCCACAGGCCTCGAGGGTGGCGCCTGTTGTAACAATATCATCAATTAGCAACACATGTTTACTCTTTATGGCTTCTTCATTTAAAGTTGCAAAAACGCCTTCCATCGTTTGCCAACGGGAGATGCGGTCTTTATGTGTTTGCGTTTCCGTAAATACTAATCGTTGCACTGCATCTTTTAGAATTGGTCTTTTCCACACTTCAATAATTCCTTCTGCTATCATTGCTGCCTGATTGTAGCCGCGTTTTCTCTCTTTACGCGGGTTAAGCGGTAATGGAATAATTACGTCAACATCATCAAATCTATTTGTTTGCATTAACTGGGAACCCATCAACTTGCCGAGATAAAAACCAACATCTTTATTCCCTCGATATTTCAACTGAAAAATCAAATGCTGCAACAATGAGTGCTTCGTAAAATAAAATGCACTTCCAGCCGCTTCGACTTTTATGCGACCATAGAATATTTTTTCTGCAGGATTGTTTGGTTCTTTTATAAAACCTGTTTCAGGAAGTTTTACAAAACACGCTGCGCAAATAAGAGATTCATTGTTCAATACATCTGTTCCGCAGCCTTCACAAACATGAGGAAAGAAAAGATGGGCAAAGTCGTTGAAGTATGAAGTTAGTTTAATCAAGAGCTTATATTGAAGCTTTAAAAAGATTTAGTTTGTAATTGTACTTTCGATGATATTTCATGATGAATATAACTCTTAAACTTTGAAATATTAATTTCAATCCAAAATATTTACCACTCGCGGCAAAAAGTTGCTTTTACAAGAATATTACATCAGGTAAAATTCCTATTACAAAAAAACCTATCTTCATTGCGTTTAAGTTACGCAATATAAATTATATGTTGTATTAGCTAACATTCTACTAAGATGAGTAAATAACTTTATGAGACTATAATTCTAACCATGAAAAGAAGAGACTTTATTCAACTGTCTTCGTTTGCTGCCGCAGCTACAAGTCTTCCGTTGTTGAATTCATGCAACACACCTGCAGGCGAACAGGCTATGTCGCAACCGGTTTTCTTATCGCGTTTATTTGATGAGAAAACAATTAAAGAAGCAGGAAAAACATATTTACAAAAAACACCGACTGAAAACGACGAAGATAAACTGATTCAATTGCTTGCTGATAATAACTCTATCGCAGAATCTACTGATGAAAGAACAATTCATCAATATCTGGATGAAAAAACTAAACAGGATTTTGAAGCGGGTAAAACAGTTCTGCTGAAAGGATGGGTGCTTGCTGTTACCGAAGCTCGTCAATGTGCGTTGTATTCGTTGATGAGGTCGTGAGGAGTGAATAGTGAGTGGTGAATAGTGAGTAGTGAATATAGGATGTCTTTCTTGAGTTCATAGCTCGAAGCTTGCAACGTGCATGGCGGAACAAACGGGACATGTGAGATGATACCGTTGTCCTTCGAGTCCCACAAGTCCCAAGATGCACAACTGTAGGCCTTGCCGATAAAAGCTCTAAACGTACAAGAGTGCGACGCAACGGAAGTTTAATAAAAGTACTTAAGCCGGGTTCATAAAAATTATTCAAATAAGCCGCTCCATAATCATTGCAATCATTCAATCATTTTAATCATAAGTATGCACATTGATGCAAAAAAACTTGATAACAACTCCTTGATTGAAGGAGATATTTGTATTGTTGGTGCGGGTGCGGCGGGTATTAGCATGGCGCTCGAATGGATAAATACTCCTTATAAAGTTATACTGCTTGAAGGCGGTGGATTTGAATATGATGAACAAGTTCAGGAATTATATGCGGGTAAAACAAGAGGGCAGCGGTACTTTCCATTGAAATCAATACGGCTTCACTACTTCGGCGGAACAACAGGACATTGGGCTGGCTGGTGTGCACAATTCGATGAGATTGATTTTAAGAAAAGAGATTGGATTCCGCGCAGTGGTTGGCCCATCACGCTCGAAGATGTTAAGCCATTTTATCCAAGAGCACAAAAATATGTAGAAGTTGACCTTGGTGTGAATGACTTCAGCATTGCCCATTGGCAGGAGAAAGATTCAACGCTCAAGCCATTTCCTTTGGATGAAAACAAAGTATGGAGCAAGATGTGGCAATTTAGTCCACCAACACGTTTTGGCACAAAATACAAAGACCCTATTGTAAATGCAAAGAACATTCACTTATTCACTTATGCAAATCTTGTTGATATAACAGCCAATGAAAATGTTTCTGAAATAAAAGAAGTAACGGTAAAAAATTATGCGGGAAAGCAACACACCGTAAGAGCAAAATTTTTTATTCTCGCTTGTTGCTCTGTTCAAAATGCAAGGATTCTTTTATCGGCGAATAAGCAGGCGCCAAAAGGTTTGGGTAATGATTACGATCACGTTGGTCGCCACTTTATGGAGCATTTGGAAATAAAAACAGGAAGTCTTTGGCTTGCCGATTCTGCAGATGTAAAATTATATATGATGAATTTTGGTAAAACTAAAGCACGGGCTGAATTGGCGATCAGTGAAAAGATGCAAACTGAATATAAGATATTGAATGGAACGAGTTCTATTTCTCCTTTGGAATTGGCTGTGAACGAACCATCATTTATTGAGATTTGGCAGGACGAAAAAGATGCGATGGATAAAACGATAGAAAAATTTGGCAAGGATATTAAGCCTGCGAAACTCAATATTCCGAAGGGGTTTAGAGCTTATCAGCTTTTTACCAGAATGGAACAAGCACCTAATCCCAATTCTCGTGTTACACTCGATATTGAAAGAGATTCATTAGGGATGCCGAGAGCAATACTTAACTGGGAACTTACCATGCTTGAAAAAAATAGTCTTCGAATGATCAATGCAATTATCGGACAGGAAGTGGGGCGTGTTTCAATGGGTCGTGTAAAAGTGTATGATTATTTGCAGGATGAAAAAGGTGAAAGCTGGCCAACGTTCACAGGTGGTGGATGGCATCACATGGGCACTACACGCATGAGCGATGATCCAAAGCTTGGCGTTGTTGATACGAATTGCAAACTGCATAGCATCAGTAATCTGTACGTAGCAGGTGCATCTTGTTTTGTAACAGCGGGTGCTGTAAATCCTACGCTTACATTAATTGCATTGACCATTCGATTGAGTGATCATCTAAAACAAAGAATGAGTAAAACCCCTATCCCCTAAAGGGGAACAAAAAGGAGGATGCTTCACACAAAACTTCAATGAACAAATCATTACCATTAAAATGATTGTTGTATTCAATAGCTAAAATAAAATCACATGAAGAAAAATGTCTCTTTTTTATTAATCCTTATGCTTACAAGTTCAATAGTTGTTGCACAGTTGAATAACACTCCGCCCCAAGTAAAAACTGCAAATGGTATTCTTGAAGGAGTTGATGAATCAGGAGTAAAAACTTTTAAAGGTGTTCCGTTTGCAGCGCCGCCTGTTGGTAATTTAAGATGGAGAGAACCGCAGCCTGTGCAGAACTGGAGCGGCGTGCGCAAAGCAAATAAGTTTGGCCCGCGTGCAATGCAGTTACCCGTTTTCGGTGATATGAATTTTCGCTCTGATGGTATGAGTGAAGATTGTTTATACTTAAACGTATGGACACCTGCAAAAACAGGTAATGAAAAACTTCCTGTGCTTGTTTATTTCTACGGAGGTGGTTTTATGGCAGGCGATGGCTCAGAACCAAGATATGATGGCGAGAGCATGGCTCGCAGAGGTATCGTTGCTATTACTGTAAATTATAGATTGGGTGTGTTTGGATTTTTTGCGCATTCTGAACTTACACAAGAATCACCACATCATGCATCGGGTAATTATGGTTTGCTTGATCAGAGTGCAGCATTGCAGTGGGTACAAAAAAATATTGTATTATTTGGCGGTGATCCCAAAAAGATAACTATTGCAGGTGAATCAGCAGGTTCATATTCTGTTAGTGCGCAAATGGCTTCTCCTCATTCAAAAAATATTATTGCAGGCGCTATTGGTGAGAGCGGCTCCTTGCTTGGCAACCCGACTGCTTCTTTGCAAGACGCGGAAAAAGCAGGAAGTGATTTCGCCAAAAGTCTCAACAAAAATTCCCTCGCTGATCTTCGTGCCATGTCTGCAGAGGAAGTGTTGAAAGCGACTGCCACCGCCGGTTTTGGAAGATTTCCGATTTGTGTTGATGGGTATTTCTTTCCGAAACCTCCCATCGAAATTTATGAAAATGGTGAGCAAGCGCATGTGCCTTTGCTTGTTGGATGGAACTCGCAGGAGATGGCTTATCAAATGATATTGCAACAAGATAAACCCACCCTTGTGAATTATAAAAAAGCCGTTCAAAAACTTTACAAAGAAAAATCTTCCGAAGCATTACGTGTTTATAATGCTTCAAATGATGAAGAGGTGGAACAAGTTGCAACTGATTTAGCAAGCGATAGATTTATTGGCTTCAGTACATGGAGATGGTGTAATGTGCAAAGTAAAACAGGCGGCAAACCGGTGTATCGCTATTTATTCGCCCGTCCTCGACCGGAGATGCGACCCGAAATGGGTAATGCAACAGCAGGTCTTGCAGGTGGCGTTATAAAAGATTCTTCTTCTAAGAAAGCGCTGCCAACACCTCCCGATAAAGGTGCAGTACATTCTGCAGAGATAGAATACGCGATGGGCAATTTGCCAACCAATCGTGTTTATGACTGGCAGCCGGAAGATTATAAAGTATCTGAAATAATGCAAGCCTTCTTCGCCAACTTTATAAAAACAGGCAATCCAAATGGATTGGGTGTTCCTGAATGGAATCCCGTTGATAACAGCAAGCCTGTACAGGTAATGCGGATTGATGCTGATACAAAACCTGTGGAAGATAATGGCGAACGCTATTTATTCTTAGAGCAAGCGAATAAAAAATAAAGTTTTGTCAGAATTGCGTAAATTATACGCAATAAATAAAAATTATTTTGCGAGTAAATTGCATTGCGTAAATTACACGCAATAAGTAATATTACCTGAATATTTATTTCTCTAACGAAAACATCCATCATTTACAAAACCTTCTTTATGCAAAACAGAAGAAAATTTTTAAAGAACACAAGCGCAGCAACCTTGGCTGCTTTTATGTTTTCTGATAAAGCAACAGCATCTTTTTTCGGCAATGCAGCCACGCGTCCTGTTGGTTTGCAACTTTTCACATTCTTTAACCAGATTGACGACGACGTAGAAGGCACGCTGAAAAAGATTGCAGCTATCGGTTATAAAGAACTTGAATCTGCTTTTAGTAAGAAAGGTGGCTTCTACGGAATGAAGCCGAAAGAATTTTCAAAGATGGTGAGCGATCTTGGTATGTCGTGGAAATCGCATCATGTGCTGGGTGCGCCTTTCAAAATGCCTGCCAATGCAAAACCAATCACTGATGCAAATGGTAACCCTATTACGATTCCGCCCATGCGTAACTTAAAAGAAAACATGCAGGAACTTGTTGATGAAATTGCAGAAGCAGGAATACCATATCTTGTTTGCGCCAACATACCCACCAAAACTTCTGATGAAGTAAAAAGCTCCATCGAAATTTTGAACAAGACAGGAGAAGCTTGTAAAAAATCAAACGTCATACTCGCATATCATAATCATACCGAAGAGTTTGAAAAACCGGAAGGACAAACACAAACTGCTTACGATATGTTTTTAACGGAGCTCTCTCCTGACATAAAAATGGAACTCGATCTGTGCTGGGCAACAAAGGCAGGTGTTGATCCGGTTGAATTATTTAAAAAACATCCCGGTCGCTTTGATTTGTGGCATGTGAAAGATTTAAGCAAAGACAAAACCGGTCCTGCTCCTGTTGGTGAAGGCATTGTTGATTTCAAGCGCCTTTTTGAAAATGCGGAGGTTGCAGGCATGAAACATTTTTTTGTAGAGCACGATATGCCGAAAGATCCTTATGCAAGCATCACTGCCAGCTACAACAATCTGCAGAAGATAATGAGTTAGCTCATTTGGTGTATGAGTTTAAGTTTAAAGTTTAAGGTGGTTAAAATGTTAAACCTTAAACTTTAAATTTTCACGTCCGCTATTACAAAACAGATCACCATAAATATTTTGCACATGAAAAAGCTTGCTCCCCAATTATCTATATCAGTAATTATTGTATTACTGGTTGTATTGATGTTTATTTCATGGAATAACAAACCCAAAAATATTTTAGCTCAAGAAATTTATAAAAACTCCACCGTTATAAAAACTCACGATGGTTATGCTTACCGCGATTTGAATAAGAACGGAAAAATGGATGTGTATGAAGATGTGAAGCAACCAATTGAAGCACGCATCAACGATCTGTTGCAACAAATGACTTTGGAAGAAAAAGCAGGCATGATGTTTATCAACGGCGCAAAAGTAAACGATGATGGAAGCATTGAAGATAAGCCTGGTAAAGGCATGTTTGCATTTGTGCCCAATGCGCTTGGTTTAATTACGGAAAAGAAGATGAATCATTTCAATCTTTGGGCTGTTCCTGCACCCGATGCTCTTGCAAAATGGTACAACCTTATGCAGAAATATGCAGAAGATTCAACAAGGCTTGGCATTCCGATTACGATTGCATCTGATCCGCGCAATCATTTCAGCAACAACATTTTTGCGATGAGTGCAAAAACATTTTCACAATGGTGCGAGCCGCTTGGTCTTGCTGCAATTGGTGATGAAAAATTCACAAGGGAATTTGCAAACGATGCACGTCAGGAATATCTCGCCGTAGGCATTCGCGAATCTTTGCACCCGCAGATTGATCTTGCAACAGAGCCGCGCTGGCCACGCATCAATGGAACATTTGGTGAAGATGCACAACTAACTGCAAAGATGGTAACTGCGTATATTCTCGGCTTTCAGGGGGAGAAATTGAGTGCTAACAGTGTTGCGACAATGACAAAACATTTTCCCGGTGGCGGTCCGCAAAAAGAAGGTCTCGATCCGCATTTTCCTTTTCAAAAAGGACAAGTATATCCCGGCAATGATTTCAATTATCATTTAATTCCTTTTGAAGCTGCCTTCAAAGTGCACACCGCTGCAATAATGCCCTACTATGGTGTGCCAATGGATGAAAGTCATGAGCATGTAGGTTTTTCTTACAACAAAGGAATCATCACTGACTTATTGCGTAACAAGTATCATTTTGAAGGGGTAGTTTGTACAGACTGGGGTTTGGTAACCGATGCACATATGGGTCCCGTTGTATGGCCTGCACGTGCATGGGGTGTTGAAAATTTAAGCGAAGAAGAAAGAGTGAAAAAAATTATTGATGCAGGTGTTGATCAATTCGGCGGAGAAAATGTTCCCGAAGTTGTAGTGAAGCTGGTGAAAGATGGAAAAATTTCCGAAGCAAGAATTGACTCATCTGTTAAAAGATTACTTCATCAAAAATTTGAATTGGGCTTGTTTGATAATCCATTTATTGATGAATCAAAAGCAATGCAAGTTGTAGGCAAAGATGAATTTGTAAAAGCAGGTGAAGAATCACAACGCAGAGCAATTACATTGTTGAAAAACGATGACAAAACATTACCGTTGAAACAAGGCAATTTAAAAATTTATGTAAGAAATGTTGATCCAAAAGTTGCAGCGCAATACGGAACTGTTGTTGATAAACCCGAAGATGCAAACATTGCTATTCTACGTTTGAATACACCATTCTATCCTGTTGATACCGATATTCCAATGGCCCGCATGTTTCATCATGGTGATCTTGATTTTAAAGGAACACAAAAAGACAGCATTCTTAACCTGTTGAATACTGTTCCAACAATTGTTGATATTTATTTAGATCGTCCTGCGGTGATTCCTGAAATAAATGCGAAAGCAAAAGGCTTGCTTGCAGATTTCGGTGCAAGTGATGCAGCTGTACTCGATGTAATCTTTGGTAAATATAAACCCGGTGGTCATTTACCGATTGAGCTGCCTTCTTCAATGGAAGCAGTGCGCAATCAAAAAGAAGACGTGCCTTATGATTCAAAAGATCCACTGTATAAGTTTGGGTTTGGGTTGAGTTATTAATGTGAATGAACAATGGTGAATGGGGAAGTAGTGAATGTGATGGTCTTTAAAATTCATTAAAAACAAGCACTTTAATCGTTATGAAATAATTTTTAGCGACCTTGCCCGCCTTATGACTAATGACGAAGTAAGCAAAACAGAACCGATTATCAGTTCAATAAAAGCTGCAATTGCACAATTTTACTTTCCTTTGGCGACTGTTATTTTTATTTTGCTTACAAGTGTTGCAGGAGCAATTGTAATTCCCAATATTCTATTTGGCATAGCAAATGAGCTTCTCATCACCGCTATATCAGGCTATGCAAGTGTAAACAAGCTGCCATTTTCTTCACCGCAAAAAAATGATGCAGTAAGTGTACTGCGCGTATTTGCTGTAATGATGTTAGGTGTTCTACTGGCAGTTGTACATTACCTCTTATATCCTGTTATAATTGCTGTTTCCATACTTGCAATATTATCATTTACTGCAGCTTGGTATGTTTTAAACTCGATCAATAATTTAACATGGAAGAAAGTGCAGAGCAAGTATTCTGAATGAGTTTGAAATAAGCTTTATTTCGACGTTTCTTATTTTTCTTTTCTCACAAATATCTGTTGAGGAATGTCGTCAAAAACAAATGCAGTAACTTGACATAACCACATTGTTTGATTAAGCTCCTTTCCTTGATATTGCTTCATAAAGTAATAACCGCCACCAATATCAGGATCACATTTTTCCTTTAAAATCAAAATATCTGCTCTTTCGAAAGGTTCTTTTGAAACTGTCAATTCAACAGCATTTTCTTTCCCAGCAATTATATCAAGCATTGTATCTGCACCGTCAACCATTTGAAGATCGCCGATGCTTCCGCCGTGTTCAACGTATTCAGGAAGATCAATAAACCACTCTTTACCATTTTTATAAAAGCGATATGTTTTCATTTGCATTTTGCTGCTCGTTGTATAGAAGTACGCTCTAAAACTTCAAACATTATAAAATGCAATTCATTCGTTGTTATCAGCATTACATGAATATATAAATATCCTTAAGTGGTTTTTTAAAGTTACTTGCGCGAAAATTATTTTTATGAAAAGTTTATTCTTTACTTGTTTATTTTTCTTGTTGTTATTTGCAGCCTGTAAGAAGGATCATTCTTCTCCGTCATCACCAACTCCACCAACCATACCAACTCCAAGTACTGTAGCAGGCATTTATAAGATAAGCGCTTTAAAAGTTCAGATAAGCAGCACTGAACAAGCTGATGTTTACAATGAACTCACAGAATGTCAAAAGAACGATACATGGGGTTTTCAGGAAGATGGCTCTTTTCTGTTTGGCGGCGCACAAGCGGCTGATTGCGGTGATCCTGATCTTAGTGGTACATGGTCTCTTAACGAACATACTTTTACGATAACCACCGACGATGGTTCAGACGAATATCAGCTTGTAAGCTTTGACGGAAAATTACTCAAGCTTAGCATCGAGGGCACTTATAATGATGCAACTGCAACTTATTATATCAGTTTTACAAAGCAATAAGACACATATCGTTTGTAAGCGGTAGGAAGATTCTGAAGTTTAAACCTGCAGTCAATCGCGTTTAATCAAAAACAATATTGGTTGAAGTAGTTGGAGTTTGTGCGGATGTTTTATTTGCAGCAATGCTCAAAATAAATATTAAACAGTACAAGATAGTTTTGGAAGTTATCATACGCGAATATTTTAATGGCTGACATTGCGTTTGCTTTATATTATTACCTGATTACGTTTTCAAGTAGTAAGTAAGTTGCAAGAGTCAATATCAATAAGCTGCCGGCAAGAGCCACAATCAAATTCAGTTTAGGCCAACCTGAAACATATCGTAATGGGAATGATTTACCTGTTTCAGTTGTAAATTTTAAAGGAGCATTTAAAGCAATGCAAAGCAATGTGCCACCTATAAAAACAAATGGTGAAATAACATTGAAATAATGGAATGCTGCAGGAGAATCTTCGAGCAAATCTAACAAGGTAAAAGAATGAGAAAAGCCAAGATTGTATTTGATAAGGGAGCCGATAACAAAGTACAACGCAGGAAGCATCAAAAGAAAGCCCGCTAATGAAAAGTAAAAAGGTTTGTATTGCCCTTTTGAGAGTCGGTACGATTTTCCGGCGATACATCCCAATCCTGCGAAAGAAAGACTGATAAGAGGAATGATAGGTGAGTTAAGATTAGTTACAGCAAAGAGAACTGCCGCGCCAAAAAAAATTAAGCTCCATATTGCAGCAGGAAAGAATTGATGCGCGCTAATCATTTTTCGCTTTACAAAAAATAAAGTGCATAAAACAATTCCGGTTGTTCCGCCTATAATTGCTCCGATAAAAACTCCGGCTTGACTAAAAGCATGACCAAAAATAGAGCCAAGGAAAGCAGCGATGCCACACACAAAATTAACTCCCGCAAAAATGATGAGATTGTTTTTCATAACGGTGATGATACTAAAGGTAACAAATTAAGCACAACATTTATCGAAGTGGTTTCGCAGGCTATTGTATGTTCTTAACTATATTCGAGAGTACTATCTGATTTCTTCAGCTAATGTCTTTCAAAGTTGTTCACAAGTTATCTTTAGCGTGTGAAACATAATCGGGTGCACTATTTATTTCTTGCCGTAAAATCAAATTCAGTTGTGCAGTATGATGTTGAACATGTCGCATATTATACAGCAGTATTTCAAGAACAGAATAAATCATTGATGACGAACTCGCTAATTCCAAATTCACATTTTCGGAATTATCTATCCACGGTTTATTTAATTTTTCTTCGGTCAACCCGGCAATTACCTTACGGCACTTTTCACGGCTTAATTGCAGATAATCAAGCAATTCATTTTTACTGTAAATTTTGTTTGGCACTACATCGTCTATTGCATCTTTTGGGATGTTAGCAGGTTCGGTTATAGTGTAAGGCAACAGTGAAGAAAAATTTTTTGGAGGAATTGTAAGATAGTAATCAAGAAACACCGAACAATGATATGCCATATAGAAAAACTTTTTGTTGTTATTCCAATATTCTTCCGGGCATAATGCGACAGCATTTTTGAGCATGTCAATACTTGCTGCGAATTGTTTCCACAAACTTTCTTTTAAAACGTTAATCATGTTATTATATGTGTTGATGATTGCAACTTAATTTTTTTTAAAGTTTGATTCCTTTATATAATATCGAAGCCTGTATAGATTGTTCTTTTAAATGTAAAAATTTCTTTCGTTCATCATCGTGCATAAAGTTTATAAAGTCTTGTTCGTTGCCAAATTCAACAAGGTGTACTTCATAAGGTTTATCAATGCTGTGCTCAATAAAAGAATCTTCATCAGGTCTTATTCGCAATAAAAGCTTTCCATTGTAATTTGAAATTATCGGAATAGCAATTTCTTCAAATTGATGAAAGACATTTTCTTGTCCTTGTTTGATGTAAACTAATTGGGTTATGTAAATCATTTTTATCTCTTATAAAATTTAGTGACAGTACATAGTTTCGCTATTTATTAAATTCTCCGAAATGCCAGAGAATTCCGGAAGGATCGTGCAAAAAACATTCGCTGCCCCAATCATATTTACGTATCGGAGTTAATTTTGCGCGTTCATATTTAGTTGTAAGATTTAAGGCTGAAAGTTCGTTCCAAAACCGGTTTACATCATCAACTTCTAAAAAAATCATCGTGTTATCAATCCAGTCTTTCACATAAGAATCTTGCAAATAAAAGCCTAACTCTTCTGTTTTAAACAAAGATGCTTCAGATGAATTGAAGATACATTTTAATTAAATCAATAGCCAGCATTGTAATAGCAACATGCAGAGCTATTGAAGAAACATTGGGGAACGAAAATACTTTTTGTTGTGTGCAGTATTTAAAAAAACTTTTTCTGATCAAACAAAATCCAATATTGCCAGTTTCTGTTCAGGACTGTGTCTTTCGCAGGAAATTCTCTTTGTCTGATAACCTTTCCGGGAGGATAAAATGATAATCTCTCGTTTATATGCAAGTGATGAGATTTGATAGAGGAGTCCCGGATATAAATTTTAATGGTGCTGTCTTTATAAACTTCAAATCCATAAATAAAATTTCTACCAAGTTGAAAGAAGTATTGCTCCACTTTTTTGGCTCCTTCCTTAGGCAATTTTTCGTATAAGTCAAAGCTAAACGCAGAAGGAATAAATTGATAAGAAGGTGCGTTATTACTATGTTCTTGAATGGAGGGATAATATTTTAAAAGCACATTTACCAAGCTGTCATAAACGGGAAGTTTTTCTATTACTTGTTTATCGTATTTATAATTGTGAAAGACAGGAGTAAAATCCTTAGGACGGCAACCCGTCGAAAAACAGAGAAATAGTAATACAATCATTTTTCTCATAAATACAAGGTCTGCTTTTTTTTGATGTTATGAATGAAGGTGAATAAAGATTTGGTGATGATAATCGCTTTTTTAAAGAACCCATAACAGTTTGTAATGTGAATCTTAAATAGTCTTGCCCACATACAAACCCTATTGAGAAGATTCGGAGAAGGAATGCATGAATAATTATTTCGTTTTTTCACCGACCGCTGTTGGTTGTCTCACAGGCAATCGCAGAAAATGCCGTCGCCATATAAAGGCTACGGTCTGTTTTATAGAATATTACTCTGATTGATGTTTAGAATTTCCTTGGGCTGATGACTTCTGTCTAACTGTGTTCTGAATTAATCAAAAAATCTTCTGATATTGTTCATTTGTGGTGGGTATGGGTTTTGAAGCATCAACGAAGAACCAGCACATGCCACCCGCCAACAATACTGCAGCAATTACAATTAGCGGTGTACTAAAGCTATGTGTAATGTCAGCAATTTTTCCAAATGCAATTGCCAAAAAGAATGCCCCTATTTGACCAAAGAAATTCATAATGCCTGCAACTGTTCCTGCCCTGTCGCTACCGATATCCACACATACAGCGAAGGCAACAACAGGAATGAATGAATAAAAAAGCTGACCAACATAGAGGCTAATAACAACAATTGCATTATGCTGAGTTACCGCGCTCAGCAAAAATAATAATGCTAATATGCCCATAGCTGATGCTCCCAAAAATCTGCGACCAAACCGTAACCCTTTTCTTTTTACCAACCAGTCGCTTAAGAAACCGGCTGAAAGCACACCAATAATTCCTGCAATAAAGAAAAAAGATATAATCTTTTTGATATCGTTTTCCGAAAAATGTCGTCCTTCCTGCAGATAAACGGGCATCCATGCAATAAAAAAATATTGAGCCCATTGTGAGCAAAACATTGCTGTTACCAATGCATACAGGCTTTTGTTTTTAAGAACTATTTTCCATGGAAAGTTTTGTTTGTGTTCTGAGAATCGCCTGTTTTTTTCTATAAAAAGTCTTTCTTCCGCAGTAACTCCCTTCATTTCTGAAGGATTATTCCTAAACCATAAGAAGCATATCCACACCCAAAACAAACCAATGAATCCATTTACAAAAAAGGGTGCACGCCAGCCAAATGCAACTGCAATTGGAATAACTATAAAGGGTGCAATTGCTGCTCCGGCATTTTGTCCTATAAATAAAACCGATAGACTTCTTGCAGTTTCCCTGACGGGGAACCACCGTGATATAACTGCAGTGCTATTTGGATAAGCGCCTGCTTCTCCCATTCCAAATAGAAAACGTACAATGATTAATGTCAACAGTCCGGTCGTTATTCCTGTTAAAGCCGTAAACACAGACCACCATAATACAATGCGTATAAGAACAGCCCTTTGACCAATTCGGTCTCCTAAAACACCTGAAGGAATTTCAAATATGGCATATGCAAGTGAAAATGCCGCTACTACCCATCCAAATTGTTCATTCGTTAAATTAAATTCTGATTTTATTCTCACACCAACCAGGGAAATGCTGATTCTGTCGAGATATGTAATAAGCGTTAAAAAGAAAAGAAGAACAAGCACACGGTAACGATATGAGAAAGCCCTGTTCATAAGCAGGTTAATAACAATAAAGGTATGCTATAATATAACGAACAACGGTTTAGTATCGCGCTTGACAGCATATGCCTTGTGCGTACAAAGAATTCAGATAGGTTCATTACTTACTTCAACTTGGAACTCATGCTGACCTGCGTAAAGCTGGATCAAAGATTGATTCATGAATCGTATTTTCCAAAATGATATAGAATGAAAGAGAACATGCTAAAGTATAATTTGCTTACAAGTGTTTGAACATAATGTAAGTATCCACCAATCCTAATCCTTTATGTCTAACTCCTTTTGTAATTCCCAACACTGCTCAACTACAGTTCCTGCTGCTCACTACTTACAGGTTCTTTTACCAAAACCTTTTTATACAAAAACATAACCATTACACACGAAACCCATAAGGCAGAAAAAGCTATTAAACCTTCAAGATTGGAGCGAATATCTTCAGGGTCAACATTGCCATGAATTTTACTGTGAAAATAGGTATTGGAATATTGCTGCGCATATTCAATTGCTACACCGAATGCATACAACATTCCGAAAATGAGCGCATGTATCAACAGATTTCTTTTAGCAAATAAAATATTCAAAAAGGCGGCGGCAAGAAAATAAAATAAGCTGTGCATTTCTTTATCAACATGCCTGAAAGTAGCAGGCAGTTTTACCATAAACCCAACAATGGATAAGGCAGCAAACGCAAGTGTCAGCAAAATTTTCTGCCAAAATGCAAGACGTATTTTCATGTAGTTGTATTAAGAAGTTTGGTTGTGTTGTTTTTGAAAGCATTAAGATAAGAATTGTTGGGCATGCGGTTGAAAGATATAGGTTGAAAGGCAAAGAGTGGTACATGCTCCAAGATAAGAATTCTTATGCTCATTTATAATTGTGCTTCAGGTTTGTTGGCAAGCGAGCAACAATAGCGGGAAATGCGGGCTTGAGGGTCTGCATTTGTTGCGGGAATAAATTTTTCACCAAATTGAATTAATCTCCGCCACCGCATCCACCACAACTACTGCAAGAACTGCCGCAGGAACTTCCGCATGATGATACACCGCTGCTATAATTATCGCTGTTATCTCTATATTTTAAAACCGGTATAAACGACGCGGCTAAAACCGATGTGCCCAATAAAAAGTAACTCCACTGCCAATCTTCTTCAGTTTGTTTATCCGGCAAAATTTTACGTTTGTATAAAACGGGAATTGTGAAAGTGCAAACAAGATTGGTTAATCTGTTTAGATATATGATGATTAATATCATAAGTGCAATTATTGCTGCTGATATTTGGATTACGGGTTTGTCTCTCAATATTCCTGTTGTAAGCCTGATTAACCCAAGCATCAGCAAGATGGCAAGAATCCAAAAATTTGTGTAAAATAAACTTCCAAACTTTTTTGATTTATTGAAATATTTTTTGAAAGCATTCATGCTGTTTGCAATATTCCGGAATACCGGTTTTGTTATTAATTGTTTTAAGAAAGTTTGATAATTTATTTTACCTGAATCATGCAGTACGTTCATTACTTGCAGTTGCTCTATGGTTTTAGCAGTTCCCGTACCGGACATTTCAAATGTGTTGTCAGAATTAATAATGATAGCGCCATTAACAATAAGTTCATTTATAGTTCCATTTATTACATCAGTCAATTTTTGTGTTTTAAGATAAACAAGTTCATAGGGTTGAAGATTATATACGAAAGAATCTTTAGCAAACTGATTTGTTATTTGTTTAAGTCGTATGCGGTTGAAAATTTCCAATGCTGAAAATGTAAGAACTATAAGAATAAAGAAGCCGGTAATAAAGTATGGATTGTCTATTGTAACATATACAGGCTTTAGCAAAAAATAAGCAGGAACTATTAATGAAACAAACGCTAAAATGCCGCAGATAATAAAAGTCCTTATCTTAAATTTTGCTTTGGGAAGATGTAGACTTTCATACATATCTGAATAGTTCCAGGTATTGTTAGGTTGTTCACCAAAATTTTCTGCGTACAATTTTTTTGTCCTTTCTTTTGCCTGTTTGAATTTTTCAAATTCTGCTTTACTGTGTGTAGAAGGAATATGTTGTATTCGCTTGCCAAGAATGACACAAAAGTCTTCGTACGATTGCGTAAAAATCAAATGCTGATGCCAAACGACATCAACAATTTCCGAAGGTGAAACCATAAAATCAGAAGTTGCAGCTAAATACATAAACTTCTTGTATTCTGTAATAGCTTGCTCTGTAAAACTCTTTGTCCAATAATTTTCATTAGCCAGTCGTATTGAAAAACCATATTCACTTGGCGGGTTGTCGAAATCAAATTGTAAGATGCTGTTCCAAAGTTCTGTATTCATTTTGTTTAGGGTTTGCAGTTCAATTTGTTTTTAGTGTTGAAGATACATTTTATTGAATGAAATATTGAAAGCGGTTCATGCTTGAGAATAAGAATCCTTATGCGCACTTTATAGCTACATTTCGTTTTGCTGCTTGAGCAATATTTGCCATGGTTGGATTTGCTCCCTGTCTAAACAAAAAGAGACTGCTGTTTTGTTTTAGTTGCTTCTTTCAATTTATATAAGCTTGTTTTTTTCACTTTAACGCTTTCAATGAAGTCGAGCTTTTTCAAGTAAGAAACAAGTTTCTTTGTTGTCCAATCCAAATTAAGTTTAGCGAGAAGTTCTTTTGCAGTGAGAGGATTGCCATTAAATGCAGAGCGAATTTTTATATCAATTGATTCCGGCTCGCTTGGTTCGCTTACAACCGATATTTGTTCAACCTTCTCATAAGCTTTTGATATTTCGATTCCATTAAAGTCAACAGCAATTGCACCATTTTGAATTAAAAGAAGGTTTGCATTTTTTTCATCCGGTTCAGGTTGCCTCACATAAATTTTTCTATTCTTCCTCAACCCATCAATAACTCCAGACCATGTTCCGCCTTTTTCTGAAGATTGAGCAACATAGATTTCATCTGCAAGTCCATAAATAATAGGATTTCTCGCCATTGCCAATTCAGCTTTCCATGGTGCTTTCGGAAAAAATGTGCTTAACACTAAAACATCGCCGTTGATGATTTGTGAATAATATTTTTGGAAACCGGAACCAAAAGTCATTATACCTTGGGGCAAAACAATTATACTTTGACCTTTATATTTCATTGCTGAGTCCAATGCTTGCTTATCAACTCCTTTTGCAAAACCGCTCACTACAACCTTATATTCTTTGCTCGCAAGTTTGGCAATATTATCTGTGAAATTTAAAGACACCTCTGCAGCATCTCTGGAGCCAACAATCGCAATAGATTTTTCTTCAAGAATTTTTTTATTTCCTTTTACATAGATAACAGCAGGAGAATGTGCCGCCTTTAGATTCGCTTTAATTTTTTTTGAAAATTCAGGTGAGATAATTGGAATTAACTCGTACCCCTGATTGAAAAAATCTTCTGCTAAAAATGCGTTACTTGCCAGTTCTGTTTTTGCTTGTCGTAAGTCTGCAATCTGTTTTTCATCCAATAAATATTTGTCACGCCACTTATTCTCAGGTAAATTAAAAAACTCATCAACCGAAATTTTATTTTCGTGGTAAAACTTTATTATGAGATTGTTTATCTTCAAATAACCCCATCTCGGCAAATGAGCTAATGCTATCCAATATGGTGCTTCTTTATTCATACTAAGTCTCCTCCCACTGTTTTTGCTATTACAAGCGGAGCAATTTTTGCAGCACCAAAGTTAGTTAAAACTCTGCCTGCCTCTTTGATTGTTGCCCCGCTGTCAAAAATATCATCAATCAATAAAATGCTTTTACTTTGAACCTCGTTTGGAACTGTGTAAGCGAAAGCATCTTTAACGTTGTCTGACTTAAGATAACTATTTTCAAAAACTTTTTGCTGTTCCGTTTGTCTCGTCTTTTTGAGATTGTGTGAAATAGGAAAATTTAAAACTTGTGCAACCTTCATTGCAAAGTTCTTTACCAGATTACCTGATGATGTTGAAGGAATATAAAGAACCATATCAAATTTCTCCTGTCCAAATTTTTTTCTAAATGCTTTTAAAGTCAATCTCAAAAGAAAATCCGGAAAATCGCCACCACCTTCATACTTAGAGCGATGCATTGCTGAACCAACATTTGAAAAGCCATAGTAAGATGAAGCAACACCATTTACAAGATTTGAACCTTTAGACTCGACTTCTAATTCAGGGAAATAATTTTCTCTGAAGTTTTGCAATTTCTCAACCCACGCAGGTGTAACCTGAACAACAATTTTTTTCTCACCTGTATTGTCACAATTTGTGAATGTATGATTCGAAGAGTCGCCTAAATAATCGCAAAGAAATTTCATTCGCGACCCGGTTGTTTCCACATAGTCAATCATACTCTCAAGGTCTTTTGTTTTTGCATTTCGCAATTCTTCAAATGCTTTAGTGTTAAGAGGCTTTGAGTTTGGTACAAATTCGTATTTCTTATTCTTGCCAATCAATACTTCTCTTATGATTCCTTGCTCAATTAAATCTGCTTTAATTACCCTTATCTGATTTTGTTTGAGATTTGTCCTGCGCATCAAATCTTTTTCTCCAAGTAATTCTGCTTTCACTGCTGCAATTACTTTTTCATATTTCTTAATTGATGGTCTGCCTCCTTCAATAAAGGCTTCAGGTAATTTTTTGTCTTCCGGATGGTAAAATAAAATGATGTAAGAAGGGTTTCCATCTCTGCCCGCCCTTCCGATTTCTTGATAATAATGAATAGGTGATTGAGGAATTTGTGTGTGAATGATGAAACGAATATCAGGTTTGTCAATTCCCATGCCCAGAGCATTTGTAGAAATAATACACTTCCATTTGTTTTGCATCAAACCATTTTCAATTTCGATTCTTGAATCAGCATCAAGTCCTGCATTATAGCCAATGCAGGAAAGGTTCAAGTACTCAAACCATTTGGAATATATTTCTGTGTCAACTCTTGTTCCTGTATAAAGTATTCCTGAACCGGGAATTCTTTCAAGATTTTTTCCAAGCCAGATAAGTTTATCATCTTCTGAATTAACCTTTACAACAAACAACTTGAAATTGTTCCTCATTAAATTTCCTCTTACTATAGTAAGATTACCACTTATTTGTTGAGCAATGTCTTGTTCAACTCTCTTTGTTGCTGTTGCCGTAGTTGCAAGAACAGGCAGTCCTTTTGGTAACAGATTTACAAGATTTATAATTCTTTTGAATGCGGGTCGAAAGTCGTGCCCCCAAACCGAGATACAATGCGCTTCGTCAACAACAACCATTTTCAAATTCATCTGTCGTGTGGCTTCAATCCATTCAGCATTTTCCTGTCTTTCAGGTGCTATGTAAAGGATTTTGATTTTTCCTTGCTTCGCTTCTGTTATGATTTGCGAGTTTTCTTCTTGTGTTTGCTCGCTGTTGATGCACTTTGCCGTAATACCAAGAGCATTTAGCTTTTTCACTTGGTCACGCATTAGTGCGATAAGTGGAGAAAATATAACGGTAATTCCATTAAACAAGGTTGCAGGAAATTGAAAACAAAGAGATTTACCAAAGCCCGTTTTCTCAATCAGCAACACCCTTTCACCTTTGAATATTTTTTCAATAGCCTGCCACTGTTCATCATAAAATTCAGATAATCCAAATGTCTTTTGCAGATGTATTTCTGCTTCTTGTCGTGTCATTTAAATGATTTTTTTTTCTCTGCATTAGTAGTGTCCTATAACTTTGGTGATTGTAGTTTAAGTTCAAGATAAAAATTTTTATTTAGCTAAACGAAGCCAAATTATAAGGCTTGTTTGCAATTGGTGATAAAAGTTCTGAACCTCGAAGTGAGTCCACGACTAAAGTCGGGATAGATGACACAACAGCCAATGCCACAAAGAACTTCTGCTCGTAACAAAAAGGTAAAAGGTAAAAGGCGTAAGGTTTAAGGTAAAACAACAATACTCACTACTCACTACTCACAAAAAAACCGTCTCGAAAAAATATCAAGACGGTTTTTATTTTTAGTTGTCGTTATCCCATCATCGCGTTATCACAAATGGATTGCGGGCAATAACACGTGCATTTTGTTCGAGCACGATAATATAATTTCCTGAAGCAAGTTTACTCAAACTGCTTAGGTTGTATGTGTGTGTGCCTGCACTTTGATTGCCGAACTGTATGGTTTGCATGGTGCGTCCGCTTAAATCAAGAACCTTTAACGCTGCAACGCCATTGCTCGCAAGATTGTATGTAACCGTTGCATTGCCGCGTGTAACAGGATTTGGCGTTACAATAATATTCGCCATCTTGTTTGCTGTTGCACTTTGCGATGCAGATGCTACTGCCGCAAAACCGCTGCCTCCAGAAATGTTAAGTGTGTAATCTTCCACTTCGCCATAATCGAATGTTGAACATGGATTGGTTACCTGGCTTCCGTAATGCATTTGAATACGCATGCGTGTTGCGCCATTTTTTGCAGTGGTTGGTATGGTAATATTTGCAGTGCCGCCACCGGTGCCTGTGGTGTACCCTGTAACAACTGTTTCGCCGCTGTTGTTGAGCGTGCCGTTTTGATTGTAATCAATATACACTGTCCAGTATTCTCTGTAGCTGCTTCCGCTAAAGCCGGGCACTAATGTAATGGTGTAGGTTGAACCTGCCGTTACATTGGTGCTTAATCCTGTGAAGTTTCCATAACCACCATTGTTGCCGCTGTTGTTGTTGATGCTTCCGAAAGTGATTTGTTTTATCCATTCGTAGGTTGTGCTGTTGCCTTTTGATGCGCAGTATGTAATGCTTCCGCCGGTTGTAGTGAATGATGCTGTGCTGCTGTAGCTGCTTGTTCCGCCTGAACAAACTGTTTGCACCTGATAATTATATGTAGTGCCTGCAGTGAGTCCTGATAAATTGTATGATGTTGATGCTAATCCGCTCACTGTATTCCATGTGCCTGATGATGCAGCTTTCCATTGAAGGTTATAACTCAATGCTCCTGAAACTGCACTCCAGCTTAGTGTTGCGCTGGTGTTGGTAATGTTTGATGCAGTTAATCCGGTTGGTGCATTGCATCCGCCACCACCGCCTGCTGAACCAATGCCCACAGCATACCATGCATTCATTACCTGTGTTACTTCATTAGAGCCTGCACCATACAAATCTGTTGCTGCATTGATGCATGCTGTTCTCCAGTCCGCATATTTTGAACTGGGTATGAGATACACTGTTTCAGTGCGATAAATAATTTGATCCGCTTTTGACAAACCAATGGCCGAAACTGTGTAGTTATTACCAATATCGTTGGTGCCACTTCCGCCATCCACCAATAAATAAAACATGAAATTACCTACGCCGCTGTTGGTATGAACGCCATAATTATCGGCACTTCCTGTGTACCAGTAAGTGCCAAGATAAGTATCGGGCTGACCATAAGCATTTGGATTCGCCATGTCGCGAATAATCCAGTTCATATCGTTGCTCATCTTCCAGTTTTTGTCGTTGGGTTTGCTCCAGAACTGAACAGATTTACCCATAATGTCGCTCATGCTTTCGTTCATAGCGCCGGGTTCCCTGCTGTAAGTTAAATTACTTGTTGTTTGTGTAACGCCATGTGTTAATTCATGTGCCGCTACATCAATACCGGTGACGCCACCGGGATAGGTAGAACTGTTGGAGCGCTTGCAGAAATTCATTGCGCTGCCATCCCAAAAAGCATTGTCGGTATAAGTGGGATCATTTACATAGCTATACATAGCTGAACCATTTCCGTCGTAGCTGTTGCGGTTGAAATTCGATAGAAAGAAAGAGTATGTTTGAGAAACGCCATAATGTGCATCGAGCGCAGCAATGTTTGTTCCGGTTAATGTCCAGTTTGCAGAGCTGCTCGTATAATCAACGCCGCGCTGACCGCTTTCACCATGACGAGTAATAACGCCTGCACCTTTTGTATAATCTCTCAAACGATAGTTACTGCCTGTATAATCGCTGTGAATGGTTTGTGATCCGCTGTATGCAGTTGATGCAGTGCCAACGGCATCAGAAAAATATATCTTGTCTTTTTTGCCAAGATATTTTCCTGTTTGTGCATCAATAAAATAATCTGCGCGGCTTAAAGGTTGTTTTGCATACACATCTATTTTGTATGCAAGACGCAAATCACGCGGATTAATTTCATCGCCTGCATTAAACCAAACCAGCTTTGCAACAGGCGCATACGTTGCTTTTGCATCATGCAGTTGTTCTTTAAGTTGTTGTTCTCTTTCTGCATCTTGCCACATGAATACTTGCGCATGCGCATTTTTTATCGCAGCATCAATGGCTTGTTTTGCAGATAAAGATGCAGAGGTTGAATAACTGTTGTAGCTGTCGAAATCAACAACAATTTCACCGCTTAATCCTGTTATATTTCCATTTTTTGTGTGAACAACATACATAGAATTTTCAACAGGAATGCCTTTGTAGGTTTGATAAAAACGGTAGTGCGTAAATCCAAGCTTGTCGGTCTGTTGATTGATGAGAATGAAATCAGTTTGCGCATCAAGATTCAAAATGTTTTTTAGTTGTTTAAGATTGAAAGGTGTTTGTTCGTTGGCAGCGAGCGTAACGAAATGTTTACTGGTACCGCGTTCGCCACGGATTGTTTCACGAAGGTTTTGTGCATAGGCTTGCGTAATGACAGTTAGCAAGACGATTGTAAAAATCTTTCTTTTCATTGTGCATTGGTTTTTTGATGAGAAATGTTTTGGTAAGAACTATAGATTCTTAAAGGAAGAGTTGAACATCCTTTTTTCTGATGAGAAATTTATCACAAGGAAGGATTGGTGTTTTTTATTACAATCGGAATGTTAGCTCATAAACAGAAAGTGAATTTAAAAATTTTTTCGAGTGAAAAAATATTTTTTCGCACACTTCGTGAGCTTATATTATGAAGGATAGAATGATTTAAAACGCTGAAGGAAAAATCAAAACATCTTTCAAAAAATATTTTTGAAAAGCATTACTACAACAAACGTGATGGAATATTTTTTGAAAACTTCGAAAATAATTGAAGATGATGGCAAGAGAAATTTTTTTTGATATTATTAGCAAAGCTGTACTACTACTATGAGACTTTGGTTGCGTCACACTCTTGTACGCCTTATTCTTTTATGCAGCAATATTTTAAAGTGTATTTATAGTTTTATCAGCATCTGCTTTGAATTGCATTTCGGTTATTTAAATTGAAGTCTGAAAATATGGGAACGCATTTAATGCTTATCTATAAATCCAAGAACTATTTTATTATATTCGTGAGGACTTTCATATTCCAATCCATGTGTCGTATTCGCAAGCGTTGCTTTTTCCTTATTACTTAAACAGCGATTCAACTCATCTATCACTGCAGAAAAAACTAATGGCGATTTATCTCCTTTTAACAATAGTACCGGTGCTTTTACCTTTTTGATATCATCACAGGTAACCTGCGGAAAAATATTTTTACTGAACACAATTCCCTTTAGTTCTGGTGTATTTGACATCATGATTTCATGGAATTGTCGAGGAAGCCTGGAGTAATACAAGCTATCTCCCATTACTCCTGCCATTAATGCCCGAACAGCCTTTTCACTGTCGTTAATTTTAAATGCCTCAATTACAGGCATAAAAGTTTTTGTAATAAAATTATTCAGCATGGTATCCCCACCCGGAACATTTTGCACAAGTGATGGGAAAAATGGTTCTCCAAGCATAAGGCTGCGTACCAGTTCAGGATAATCTTTAGCAGTAAGCAAAATTGTGCTGGCACCAAAAGAATGCCCTACCAAATGTGCAGGTCCCAGATTCAAAGCCTTTAAAAATTCAGCAAGATCTTTGGAATGAGAGATAACTGTTAAATCTGCTGAATCTTTTATTATTTGTTTGTTAGGATAGGCAAAGCGCCTGCTGTAAGCAATTACACGATGATGTTTAGCAAATTCATCCATTTGCGCTCCCCATGTGCGATAATCGCCTACCGCTCCATGAACAAACACTACAGGATCACCGTTCCCAATATCAATGTAATGAATACTGTCACCATTAATGAAAATACTTTTCACTTCAGGAGAATCACTGATTTTGTTTTGAGTTGTTGTACCATTGTGATTGCTGTTATATGAACATAGGAGCAGCAAAAAGATCAGAGAGAAGAAGTTCTTTTTCATAACTGATGTTTTTAAAATTGAAGAATAGGGCATAGAAAATAATTCTCATTCTTGTAAAACCAAAAACCACTTCACTTTATGAATGCCAATACAAATTTGGGTCGGATATTTTGTTGTAGGATTATTGAATAGGAATGTACGTGCTTTGGTAACTGGCCGTGCTCTTTAAAGTTAAGCAATAATGAAAGATAGAATAGAGTAAATTGAAAATTTTTTAATCATTATTCGAGTCTTTTGCGTCTTTGGGATAAAGAATTAATTTTAGAAACGAAATTTCAACATCAACTTCAAACCCTGCTGATAATAAAATATAGTGAGGGTAAAATGAAAAAAATAATTTCTCTCTTTATACTTGCCAATCTATTCGCAACAATATTATTTGCACAAAACTTATCTGACAGCTCACTCAACATTATCTCCGGTGTTGAGCCACAACCATTGCTGGCACAAGCTGTACGCTTAAACGATGCCTTATCTTTCTTAGGAAGCGCTTTATCAAAAGAAGATGCAAAACGCTTGAAAGCATTACAGGATAAACCGCTTACAAAAGAGACATCAACACTCATTCAAAGTACTCTCGACCCATATTGTCTTGCGATGGTTGATATAAATCCCGAAGCACGTGTAAAAGTTGCAAGAGGCGCAGCATCTGCAAAACTGATGCAAGGTGGATGGACAAGTTTCTTAATAAAAGTGCATAACAAAGCAGGCGTAACAGCACAACTAAAAGTGCAAAGCGAAAATGCAAAACCTGATTTGCATATCTCCACTTTCAATGCACGTGCATTGGAAAAAAATAAATTAACTGAAGGACAGGTTGAAAGCCGTTTTCTTGAAATGCAGATATATCGTGGTCGTCCGTTGTTGCCAAATCTTTCAGGGTTGAAATTAGAATATGCGGTGTTACAGATTTACAGCAAAGATGCAGGACAGCGCGAAGCGGAAATTGGTTTCAACGTTGGACAAGGCACACAAGACATCGGCTTTCGCAACACCATTAATATTTTATTTAACATAAAGCCTGCTGTAAAAGTTGTGCTGCATGTAAGAGATGATGATGGTTCACCAACAATGGCATCATTTACTATTACAGACGGTGTCTCGCGTTTTCCTGATGACAGTACAACAGATTATCGTTTAACCCTTGCAGAAAAAAATTATGCAAACATGACTGTGCCCGGTGAAGAAATTCCATCAAAACAACTTACAGGAATTTATCCTTTGCCGTCACGACGTGTTGCTTCCTTTGATGAGTATCCTGATTTCTTCTTTCAACCGCAAGTGTATCGTTCGGATGGTGAGCATGTATTGTTGCCGCCGGGAAAATATACAATAACATTTACACGCGGACCTGAATATATTTCACAAACAAAACAAATTGAAGTTCCTGCAAACAAAGATTCGATTGATGTTTCATTTCAATTAAAACGATGGATAAATATGTCGAAACTTGCATGGTACAGCGCAGACCATCATGTGCATGCGGCAGGATGCAGTCATTATGAAAGTCCTGAAGAAGGTGTGCCACCTGTTGATATGTGGCGTCAAGTCGTTGGTGAGGATTTAAATGTTGCTGCAGTGCTTGCATGGGGACCGGGATGGTATCATCAAAAAGAATTTTTTACAGGCAACGTTAGTCCACTCTCAACAAGTGAAAATATTCTGCGCTACGATGTAGAGGTATCAGGTTTTCCTTCATCGCATTCTGGGCATATTGTGTTGTTGCGATTAAAAGAAGATGATTATCCCGGTACAACAAAAATTGAAGATTGGCCAAGCTGGACACTTCCTGTTTTGTCGTGGGCAAAATCGCAGGGTGCTGCCACAGGTTATGCACATTCCGGCTGGGGACTTCAACCAACGCAACCAACAAAAGAGTTGCCTAATCATGTAATGCCAACAATGGATGGAATTGGTGCCAATGAATATATTGTTACCGTTACACAAAATGCGGTTGATTTTTTTAGTGCAGGCGATACACCACCACAATGGGAGTTAAATATGTGGTATCATACTTTAAATGCAGGGTTTAGAACAAGGCTTAGTGGCGAAACAGATTTTCCCTGCATCTTCGATGAACGTGTTGGCATTGCACGCAGCTATTTTAAAACAGATAGTGCGTTGAATTACGATGCTTATGTTGCCGCAATAAAACAAGGAAGATGTTATGTTTCTGATGGCGGCTCTCACATCATTGATTTTTCTGTTAATCGTTTAGAAGTTGGAATAAATAACAGCGAGTTACCATTGCAAGGTGCGCAGAATATAAAAATTGCAGCTAAGGTTGCAGCTTATCTTCCACAGCAGCAATCGGAAGAAGGAGTAGCAATCACTCATCGTGCACCAGAAGAACAACCTTACTGGAATATTGAAAGGGCACGCATCGGCACAACAAGAAATGTTCGCGTTGAACTTATTGTAAATGGCGTGCCGGTTGATACAACTGAAATTATTGCAAATGGTAAGTTGACAGATGTAAGTTTCAGTTACCCTATCAAACAATCAAGTTGGGTTGCTTTAAGAATTTATCCAAGCTGTCATACAAATCCGGTGTTTGTTATTGTTGATGGTAAACATATTCGTGTATTAAAAAGTATTGAATGGTGTCGAAAAGCAGTTGATCAATGCTGGAAAATGAAGCAGGGAAATATTCGCGAAGAAGAACGCAGAGATGCGGAAGCAGCTTATGATAAAGCAAGAATGATTTATGATGAGAGAATTGAAGATGCAAAGAAGGAAGAGAAGTAGCCACAAGCTTTTAAAATTAATTTATCATGTTCAGCATATTTGCTACGATGCAATAGTTTCCCGCATTAACTTCACACCATGAAAAACATTAAAATAGCTACCGCACAATTCGAAAACAAAAGTGCCGATAAAGAATACAATTTACGCGTTATAAAAAAACTATCCGCTAAAGCTGCTGAACAAGAGGCACACGTAGTTGCATTTCACGAATGCTCTGTAACAGGCTACACTTTTGCACGACATCTTACCAGAGATGAATTACTCGATGTTTCAGAAGTTATTCCTAAAGGTGAAAGTGTTGAACAACTAATTTCCATTGCAAAAGAAAATAACATTATAGTTCTTGCCGGTCTTTTTGAAAAAGATAAAAATGATAAAATCTATAAAGCCTATGTATGTGTGAGTGGCAACGGATTGATTGCAAAATACCGCAAGCTTCATCCTTTCATCAATCCTCATATCACTCCAGGCAATGAATATGTTGTGTTTGATATTCACGGTTGGAAATGCGGCATACTTATTTGTTACGATAATAACATTATGGAAAATGTAAGAGCAACAAGATTGCTCGGTGCACAAATTATTTTTATGCCGCATGTTACCATGTGCACGCCATCAACAAGACCGGGTGCAGGGTTTGTTGATCCGAAATTGTGGGAGAACAGACACGCCGATCCTACTTCTTTACGGCTTGAGTTCGATGGCATGAAAGGAAGGGCATGGTTAATGAAATGGTTGCCTGCAAGAGCATATGATAATGGTATATATGCCATATTTTCCAATCCTATTGGCATGGATGATGATCAATTGAAAAACGGATGCTCTATGATTGTTGATCCGTTTGGAGATGTTATTGCTGAATGCCGCAGCTTTGAGGATGACATTGCAGTTGCTTTATGTACACCGGATAAATTTGAAAATGCAGGAGGCTACAGATATATAAAAGCGCGAAGACCCGACCTGTATCGAGACATAATTGGAAAGCCACACAAACCTGAACAAAAGGTAATATGGATGGACAATGAATCAGAAGAAGTGTTTGTTGATTAGTTCAGATTCAAATTGACAAAACACAATAAGTTTATCAATCGTGTAAATTTGCATTTCAAAAGATAATACATGCAGGCAATAACAACGAACGTAGAGAAACTGGTTGAATCCGTGAACGATAAAGAGCTAAAAATAATTGGCGGGAAAATAATCAATCGCGAAAGACTAAGCTTTGAAGAAGGCGTTCTTCTCTTTGAAAAGGCATCTCTCCCTTATGTTGGTGCGCTTGCCAACTGGGTTCGCGAACAAATGCATGGTGATAAAACTTATTTCAATCGCAACTTTCATATTGAACCGACCAATGTATGTGTGTTCGCATGCAAGTTTTGTTCTTATTCAAGATTGTATGCACACCGAGAAGAGGGTTGGGAATTAAGTATTGACCAAATGCTTGACATGGTGAAAAGCTATGATGGAAAACCCATAACCGAAGTGCATATAGTTGGCGGTGTGCATCCAAAAATGAATCTCTATTTTTTTGCAGAGCTTATTCAAAAAATAAAAGAGCATCGTTCCAATTTACATGTAAAAGCGTTTACCGCGGTTGAACTCGATTACATGTTTCGTAAAGCAAAACTTTCTATTGAAGAAGGTTTAAAAGTTTTGCGTAATGCAGGTCTTAATTCATTGCCAGGTGGTGGCGCAGAAATTTTTCATCCCGAGATTCGTGAACAAATCTGCGCAGATAAAGTTGATGCAGCAGGTTGGCTTCACATTCATAAAACGGCGCATCAATTAGGCATGCACAGCAATGCAACGATGTTGTATGGTCATATTGAAGAATATTTTCATCGCATAGATCACATGGAAAGATTGCGGCAGTTGCAGGATGAAACGCATGGCTTCAACACTTTTATTCCGCTAAAGTTTCGCAACAAAGACAACGACATGAGCAATGTTCCCGAAAGTACCATTGTTGAAGACATGAAGATGTATGGAGTTGCAAGATTGTATCTCGATAATTTTCCTCACCTCAAGGCTTATTGGCCCATGCTTGGCAGACAAAATGCGCAGTTGACTTTGTCGTTTGGTGTAAACGATCTCGATGGTACCATTGATGATACAACAAAAATTTATTCAATGGCTGGCAGCGAAGAGCAAAAGCCCACGCTTACAACAGCTCAACTTGTTTCGCTTATAAAGCAAGCGCGCCGCGAACCTGTAGAAAGAGACACGCTGTACAACGAAATAAAAAATTATAAGGAAGTTGATGTTGCAGAGCTTGAGGTGAATCCACTTTACAATTAGAGCCAACTATCGGACTCGAACCGACGACCTGCACATTACGAGGGTGCTGCTCTACCACCTGAGCTAAGTTGGCTTTGCGCGTCAAATTTATAAAATATGCAATAATAATTTTTTTGAGGCAAGATGTGACTATAGCGGTGTCGCCTGTAAATCGTTCAGTTGAATCTTTAGCTTTATTAAACAAGGTATTTTGAAAATATAAATGCTCATTAGCTTCTTCTAAAAAATAATATACTCTATCTCAAATACCACTTTACCTAAACCTGTTTTTGTAGCTGTTTTACCAACAAGTAAAATATAAGAAGTGCCGGAATAATAAGTAGTTGTTAAGGACGAAGTTCTATCGTACACATCATTGCGGCAGCATTCACAACACTTGTTCCTGAATAAAACTTTGAAGCTTGACCTGGAATTCCAACTTGTATTGTTACGCCTGTGTTAGAGGAAGAAGCCTCTGTATATTTCATATAGCTTTAGAATCCTTATTGCTTTTGTTACACCTGTTGATACAGTAAGTGCTTGCAGCGTTATATTTGAGGTACTGCTTAATGTTTGTTCTGGTGACCTTACAACTCCGTGTATTGAATTTTGTAGAACCGGTGAAGATATTAAAACTAAAATCATTAAGCCCAACTGTGGTGGGTGAAGTGCCGGAAAAATCAAATGCAGTATTGGAACGAAGGATGCGGATGAATCTACCTGTAATAACACCCGTAATAGGAACAACTAGACCAAATGGACTAGTACTATCAGTGGAACTCGCATTCCAGTAAAAAGCTCCTCCTCCACCATCTCCGCGAGAATAATAGCCTAATACTATAACGGCAGTACCGTCTGCCGGAGCTGATAGAGTTTGAAGATCAGATATAATGTTAACGGTAAGTGGGGTTGTTGGCATACGGGTATAAATGTTGTCTTAAGGGTTTAATGAAAGTTTTTAATAAGTTATTAAAATCATAGAAAGATTTCATAATAAAAATATGTCACGCAATTTTTATAGAACTATAAACTATTTTTTGTAAGATTTATTTTCTTATATTTCTCGAAATAAACATAAATAATACTATGAAAAATTTCATTCTTAATAGCAGATGTTTATTGCTATTATTATTTCTTTTTATTACTGTTTGCATAAACGCTCAAACAAAGGAATGGACATGGATAAAAGGCCGGACTACTGCTTATCAATTTGGTGTTTACGGAGTTAAAGGAGTGCCTTCGGAAACAAGCAAGCCCGGAGGAAGACAGCAGTTTGTTAGTTGGACTGATGCTAATGGTAATTTTTGGTTATTTGGCGGTATAGGATATGCTTCGACAAAATATAGCGGGTTTTTAAATGATTTATGGAAGTTCGATAATTCTCTTAAACAATGGGTGTGGATTAATGGAGATAGCACGGACAATACCAGCGCAATTTATGGAAGTAAAGGTAAAGCATCGGCATTGAATAACCCTGGGGGAAGATCAGATTGTATGGCATGGACTGATGATTCTGGCAATCTATGGCTTTTTGGCGGCTATAAAGCTACCCATTCTTTTCCTCAACAATATTTGAATGATCTTTGGAAATACAATATTGCAAATAATAAATGGACATGGATTAATGGAGATAGTATTCCTAACAAAAAAGGAATTTATGGAACTCAAGGAATACCGTCTGGTAATAATAAGCCCGGAGCACGGAGAGCAAGTATCACTTGGAGAGATACTTCCGGCAACTTCTGGCTTTTTGGCGGTCAGGACTCTACTAATCTAAACGAATTTTATTTTTTAAGCGACTTATGGAAATATAATATTTCCAGCAATACTTGGACATGGGTAAAGGGAGACAGTAATATTATTAATCAAAATGGCGTTTACGGTGCTCAAGGAATAGCTTCTGATAAAAATAAACCTGGCGCAAGAACTGGAGGTAGTGGCTGGACAGATGATTTTGGTAACTTGTGGCTATTTGGTGGATACGGATTAGATGCCAAAAGAGCTTCTAATATTTTAAATGACCTGTGGAAGTTTAATATCAAGCGAAAAAAATGGACATGGATAAAAGGGGATAGCACTGTTGGGAGCGTGGGTATTTATGGTACACTGGGTGTTGCTGCCGATTCAAATAAACCCGGGGCTAGGCAATTTTCTTTTAGCTGGAAAGATACTTCCGGCAATTTATGGCTATTTGGCGGAGCTGGGCATGGAAAAAACTTAAAAGATGGCTTTCTTAATGACCTATGGAAATACAATATTCAACATAACCGTTGGACTTGGGTAAAAGGCGACGATGTAACGAACCATTCGGGTGTCTACGGCGAGCAGCGGGTTGCTTCTAAAACCAATAAGCCGGGTTCAAGATATGGAGGTGTTACTTGGATTGATGTAGCTGGTAATTTTTGGATGTTTGGCGGTTGGGGTCTTGCAAGGGCAAGTCAGGGATATTTAAATGATTTATGGTTATTTACATTATATCCTAAGGATGCAATACCTTCAGTAAAAAACTCTACCGATGATATAAATTCAGCAACATCAACAACAAAGCTAAATGCAGTAATACAACCAAACCCTTCTACTTCAATGTTTGTTCTTAATGTGCAACCCGTAAACAACGAAGCTATAACTATCACAATATATAACACAGCCGGTAGTGTAATGCAGCAGTTAAAAGTTCAGCCACATCAGCAAATTAGTTTTGGAGAAAAGCTGCCAAGCGGTTCTTATTTTATCGAAATAAAACAGGGTAGCTTACGCACAACACTTACAGGAGTAAAGCGGAACCTTCAAACCGTTTTGCAACTCGAACTTTGCTAATTGATGCAATCAATATTCTTGTTTTGTACCTTAGAAAAATTATGAATGAACACACTACTCATCAAATCAACACAGACTCCATTTCCGATTGGAGTAAATGGGTAATGGGATTAAGTCTTTTTTCTGCAAGTGGTTGTACAGGAATATTACTGACAACGGGAGTAAGGAAAGCAAACATTGTAAATATAAAATTGGCTATTCTGTTTTTTCTTGCAACGATTCTTATCGCATGGATTGTTCAATTTTTTGTTGCTGTTACAAAAGCATATTCATCAAGTAAAATAGAAACAGAAAATGAAATAATCATAGTATCTAATAAAACTGCACGAAGATGGTTAAAGCCTCTTGTTATTGGTGAAATAGTTACTTTCACACTTTCGCTTCTCTTTCTTACGATATGGATAATGAAATTACCTGCCAAAGACACTGCTCCTCCGGCACAGCAAACAGCACCTTTCCATTCTTTTAATAAATCGTCGGATAAAAAGACAGATAAAGCAATAACCTTGAAATAGAACTAACATAGTCTCTATTAAAAGTTATTATTCAATCCCTACAAAAATTATTTACGTGGATAATCAGTACTTACAAACCGTGGTTTATCTGCAACCAGTTTATCAATCATTTCTTTTGTTGACGCATTGTTTGATTGTTTAAGATATTGGTCAAAAAAGGTGATGGTCAGTTTAGTGATAACATCACTCCTTCCGCTGTCTATGTTTTGAAGAGTTGTATCTACCGTTTTAGCAAGTGCCGGTAAAGAAGAAAAATTTTCATGAATAGCGTTAGTGAATTTTAAAAAGTATTTTTCTTTTGAGCTAATGAATTTTGGAAATACATAAATTGAATCAACTCTCTTTGGATGCTCACTGCTTAAATACATGTAAGGAACAGTAATAGCTTCAGGTTTATACGGCGGAATTTTCATGATTTGTTTGTATTGCGAATCCCATGCGGTGTCAAAACCAAAATAATGAATCTCTGTTCCATCATAAGAAACCAAACACTTTACATCTGATGATATCATTGCTGTTTTTACAATAGCAGTTCCACCCAAACTCCAGCTCAATAAACCAATCTTATTCGAATCAATAAAATCAAATGTTTTCATTTTCTTTATCGTATATAAAATATCATTTACCTGCTCTTCCATATCCGTAGCGCCCGACATATAACCCGGAAATTTTCCAACAGAACTTATAGCCGCAACAACATATCCATGATGAGCAAGGGAATCATATAAAAAGGGATTCTCCCAACTGCTGCTATTCATGCCGCTTGCGTAAACTATCAAAGGAAATTTTTGTGAAGGCAGTTTTACGTCACTGAATATTTCGGTTTTTACATTCAAGAGTTTTGAAGCGGAATCAACACGTAAATAATCGGCAAACATTTTGATAAGTTGAGCACTTACTTTTTTGCATGAATCACTTGAGTTATTGTAATTCATCCGTTGCTCATACATATCCATGATATCACCATAAGTTAAAGCCGGTTTTGCAGGGTTTTCTTCAGAAGGGTAAAATAAATCAATCTTTACCGGCCGGTAGTACATTGGTGATTTCACTGAAGTTGTATCAAACGTTCGGCTTGAATCAAAGTCCATAAAAACTTTTAGTCCTGTGTAATAATTAGAACTTGTTTTAGAGTTACAAGATAGAAGGAAATTTACTGATGAGGATAGTAAAAGGGCGAGTAAAATATTTTTCATTAGCAGGAATTTTCACGGAAATTATTTTGAATAAGCAAATATTTTCTGCGCTGTAAAAAAGTTGGGAAAAAATTAACAAGGTTGGATGTGCGTTATTAATTCAAGAACGAACTCTGTCATAGTTTAATGCCCTGCTATACCAATTTATTATTCAGATCAAATTAACAAACTCTCGATGTTTGAGTTCTGTGTTTTAAGTTTTATGTTACCGGCTTTTGTAATTCTTATGATCGTCTGTTGTGTCACTCACTTCAACGTTCTGAACTTTGTTGAACTTTTCACACCACATTTTTTAAACACAGAGTTTCACAGAGTTTTGTAAAAGAGCCACAGAGTTTCTTTGCGTAACTCTTTACTTTTTCGCTACGGTTCTCTGTGGTTTTAATATTCGCATCATTCAGTTAAGTTATTTGTTTCAATACAAGAGTGCTACGCACCAGAAGTTCCATTTATACTATTGCTTGGCTCTTAAAAAATTTCCTCATAATCTTTTAAATCCTATAAATCACGGTTCAGACTATTCCGTCCTCAAACTCTTCACCGGATTCGCTATTGCGGCTTTTACTGCCTGAAAGCTTATTGTTATTAATGCTATCACCATTGCAACTAAAACTGCCAAGAGAAATATCCACCAACTAATATCCACTCTGTATGCGTAATCCTGTAACCATTTGTTTACACTAAACCATGCAAGCGGCAATGCAATAAGCGCAGCGATGAACACATACTTTAAAAAATCTTTTGAAAGCATAGCAACAATATTTTGCACTGATGCACCCAACACTTTTCTTATGCCCACTTCCTTTACTCTTCTTTCTGCTGCATGTGAAGCAAGACCAAATAAACCAAGACAAGAAATGAGAATTGCTAATGCAGCTAAGATGCCAACAATACTGCTCACCTGAGAATCTGCCTGATAAACTTCTGCAAAATGGTCATCCAAAAATTGATATTCGAAAGGAACATCCGGACAATTTTTTTGCCACACCGATTGAATATATGCAAGCGCATCTTGTGCTCTGTTGCCATTTATTTTTACAGAGATGTTGCTGAAACCCCAATCTTTTTGATTGAATATAAACATGGTCTCAATCTTGTAATGCAGCGAATTAAAATTGAAATCTTTTGCAATGCCTACAATCTTTCCGAGTGAATCGAATCCGAAATTTTTACCAAGCAACCAAGTCATTTGTTTCTTTGGATTATCTTTTAATAATTCTTTTGCAAGCGCCTCATTAATGATGTATTCCTTTCCATTTGCAGATGGCTCGCTTGAAAAATTTCTTCCCATCAACAAGGGGATTTTGTATAGTGTTAGATAATCGTGATCAACTATCAATCTTGTTGAAGTTAAATCCCGTCTTGGTCCATCACCGATAAACTGTATGCCTGATTGATCGAGATGACTTCCTAAAACATCCTGTGCTCCTGTAACGCCTTGTACCAAACTGCTCTTTAATAAATCTTGTTTTATTACATCGAATTTTTCAAATGTTGTTTGATCAAGAGGAATGGTTACAACCTGGGCGCGGTTAAAACCCGGATCTCGGCTTTGCATATAACGCAGTTGCTTTACGGCAAAAATGGTTGCAATCATAAGGAAGATGGCACTTGCAAATTGTGTTACCACAAGAACGTTTCTTAATGTTGATTTGTTCTTGCCTGTTTGAGCAGAACCTTTTAAAACTTTTACCGGTTGAAAGGCAGACAAGTACGCAGCAGGATAAAGTCCTGACAGAATTCCTATTGTTATAGTTCCAACCAATACAAAGAGCAAACCCCAAATGTTGGTGAACAACGGGAGTGATAGTTGCCTTCCACTTAATTTATTTACATAAGGCAGAGACAGTTCTACAAGAACAATTGCCAGTATCATTGCTACGAAAGATAAGGTAACAGATTCGCTGATGAATTGCATACTCAATTGCCGACGATGTGCACCAATAGATTTTCTTATGCCAACTTCTTTTGCTCTTTCGGCAGAACGTGCGGTGGAGAGATTCATAAAGTTGATGCAAGCAATCACGAGAACAATTAAAGCAATGATGAAGAATATATTCGTGTAATTCTTATCAAACTTTTGATAGTTGAGATAATCCAACCCAATGTCATTCGCATTTGCATGCACTTCTTTTAAAGGCAGTAAAAACAGTTCATAGTTTTTCCAGTTGTCGCCGTTTGTCATATATTTTTTTAAGAAAGCAGGAAATTTCTTTTCGAGTGCAGCAACATCTGTATTGGGTGCCAATTCAAAATAAGTGTTCAACCAGTTGCCCCCCCAATTGTTCATCCACTCGGGACGATAAATGGTATTGAACGAGATGAGCGCATCGAACTGCAGTTGAGAATTTTGCGGTACATCTTGCATAATACCTGTAACAATCATATTCATTGTATCGCGACCATAATGATTAATTGTTTTGCCAAGGGGTTCAGTTTTTCCAAACAGCTTCTCTGCAGTTGACTGGGTTATTACAATGCTGTTTGGTTTTTCAAGAGCTGTTTGCCTGTTGCCTTTTATTAATTTAAAATCGAACATCTGCAGAAACGTGGAATCAACCATAAATACTTGCGGAAGATAAAGGCGTTTATCTCCATACGTCATTTGAACTTTGTTATTCCAGTTTATTCGCGTGAAATTTTTTATTTCAGGAAATTCTTTTTTCATAGTTGGTCCCATCGGAAACATTGAAAGAGCAACCTTTTGCGATGCTACCATTCCTTCAAACTTCTGCACTTCGTTAAGGCGGTAAATGTTTTTTGTATGAAAGTTGTCGAAGCTTTTTTCATAAAATACAAAAAGCAATATCACGATACATGCTGCCATTCCTATGGCAAGTCCGATAATATTTATGGCTGAATAAATTTTATTCTTCCACAAATTGCGCCATGCAGTTTTAAAATAGTTGCGAAACATAGAAAACCCTCCGTCTCCCCGCCTAAAGCAGAGAGGGTTTTGCGAACGTTATTGATTTAAGTTTTTCATTTTGTTATATTAAGAGAGACTTATCGAACACCTCTGACTTGTTAATGTGTCACACATGTCTCCATTGTCCCACATAAGTGAACGCTAATATTTAGGGCGCCTCAACTCTTGCTGATTAAAGAACAGAATGTACAAGAGTGCCCCGAGGCAGCGCACAAACCTAACTCGGGGTCAGTGACGACGCAACGAAAGTCTCATTTATATTCTGTTGCTTGGCTCATAAAAAATTCTACTTTAAAGGGGCGTCAGACACTCTTCGAGTGTACAGACACCTGTTACTCCGTTCTTAAACTCTTCATCCCGAAATAATCGGGATTTCGTGTTGCTCACTCTGTTCGCAACGACTCAACCGGGTTTGCAATCGCTGCTTTTATTGCTTGAAAGCTTACTGTAAAAAGTGCAATCAGCAAAGCAGCCATGCCTGCTATTACAAATACCCACCAACCTATATGAATACGGTAAGCAAAATCTTGTAGCCACTTATCCATCGTCCACCACGCAACAGGAAGTGCAATTAGTGATGCAATAAGCACGAGCATCAAAAAATTTTTTGAGAGTAACCCCACAATATTGAACACATTTGCTCCTAATATTTTCCTTATTCCAATTTCTTTGGTTCGTTGTTCTGCAGTAAATGCAGCTAAACCAAATAAGCCGAGGCAGCCTACAATAATTGCCATAATAGTGAAAATCCAAAGCAGGCTCGCCAGTTTTTCTTCGCTTTTATACATGACGCTATAGCTTTCATCCATGAATTTGTAATCTAAAGGATAACCAGGCACAAACTTGTTCCAAACACTATTAATGTATGCAATGGAATTTTTCATGTTTGCAGTTCTTAATTTCACTGCTACTGCATACGTCCATTGCGGGTAGAGCTGAATTACGGACGGGGCAACTTTTTCATGAAGACTTTTGTAGTGAAAATCTTCTACCACTCCTATTACCTTTCCTTTTTTTACAGGATTGAGTGTATCTTCCGGCAGCCATTCATTCCAGCTTAGTGTCTGACCAATTGCTTTTTCGGGTGTGCCAAAGCCCCATACCTTTACAGCGGTTTCATTAATAATAAAAGCTTCTTTTACATCTGTTGCCATATCTCTTGAAAAATCTCTGCCTGCAACAATTCTCAACCCAAGTGTTTTAACATAATCATGATCGCCCATAAAAACATTGGCACTCCGCTCTTTTTTTTCATTGCCCACAACAACGCCATCACCTGCAAACAAATCACCAGGTAAACCATATCCTGATGTTACCGAAACCACATTGGAAGATTGCTTCAACTCATTTTTAAATGTTTCAAGCGTTTTAGGGTCATTTGCTAAAATGTCTCTTACCGGAAAGTAAAGAATCTGTTCTTTATTAAAGCCAAGATCTGTACTGTTTAAATATTTTGTTTGTCTGTAAACGATAAGGGCTGAAACGATCAGCAACCCGGAAAGTGAAAACTGTATTACTACCAAAGCCTGACGTAGCCAAGGAGTACCACTGCCTGTAAGTTTCATGCTCTTAAGCACTTTTATCGGTTGAAAACCCGAAAGCACAAGTGCAGGATAAACTCCGGCAAGAATGCCAATAATAATTCCTCCTGTTAATATCAGTCCTGCAAATCCCGGATTTGTCAATAGATTAAGATGAATGGATTTTCCTGTAAAGTTGTTGAGCCAAGGAATAATATAAAGCGTTCCAAGAACAGCAATAAGCACCGACAGAACAGAAAGTAAAATAGTTTCACCGATAAATTGCAAAACAAGTTGTTTTCTTGCTGCACCTACCACTTTTCTTATTCCAATTTCTTTTGCTCTTCTAAATGATCTTGCTGTTGCCAGGTTAATGAAATTAAAACATGCGATGATAAGAACGAATAAAGCAATAATCGTTAATGCCTTTACATAAGTTGCATTGCCGCGAATCGCATTATCATACACAAAATCTGAAGAGTAAAGATGTATTTTGCTTAATGGTTGAAAGAAAGGTAAAAATGATGAACCTCTTTGTGTTAGCGTAGGAAAAATATTGCTCTTCATATAAATCTGAAATTTATCCTGCAGATGCTGTACGTTGGTGCCGGGTTTCAATTTTACATAAGTATAGAATTGATGCCAGGTCCATCTTTCCATTCTTTCTTGTGGAATGCCTGCAGCAGAAAGAGTCATCAGGTAATGAAAATTCAAATGAAAGTGATCAGGCAATTTTGCAAAAACACCCTTTACAACAAAAGTGTCTTTATCTATCCTGATTGTTTTATTTATTGGGTTAGCATTATCAAAAAATTTGTTAGCCAACTCTTCTGACAGTACAATTGAGCGAGGAGCAGAAAGCGCAGTGGCAGGATCACCATTGATAAATTTTAACGGGAAAAATTTACAGAACGAAGTATCAACAAACCATCCTTTTTCTTCATAGTTTCTCTTCTCACCGGTTTCCATTAAAAATTTATCGCTCGACATTAATATTCTTGCCGTTTCATCCACTTCAGGATAATGCTGTTGCAGAAAAGTTGCATAAGCCGGAGGCACGGCTGCATTAAGCGTCGTATTGTCATTATCCCTGCGTTCTTCATAGATACGATAAATATTTTTACCATCCTTAATGTGCTTATCGAACTGCCATTCATCCCAAACAAAAAGACTAATCACCATACAGCCGATAATACCAATAGTAAGACTCGCAATATTGATTGCAGCGAAGCCTTTATAACGCCATAAGTTTCTGATTGCTGTTTTAAAATAATTTTTAAACATAAAAAAGTTTAAGTGTACGTTTTATGTTTTTAGCTTTTGGAGCCGGCTTTTGTAATTCAAATCATGGTTTGTTATGCCATTCACTTAATCGTTTTGAATTTTATTAATTTTTTTACCACAAAAGCATAAGTCACCGGGATGCACAACGAACAGAACGTACAAGAGTGCCCCGATGCAGCGCACAAGCTAAAACTCGGGGTCTGCGACGACGCAACAAAAGTTCAATTCATATTCATCGGTTGAGCTCATAAATACCTTTCATTCACTGACTACTGACTACTCACTATTCACTATTGGCCCTTATTCCGTTCTCAAACTCTTTACGGGATTTGCAATCGCTGCTTTTATTGCATGGAAGCTTACTGTTGTAAGTGCAATAAACATAGCAACCGCTGCTGCTATTACAAACACACTCCATTCTATATTTACCCGGTAAGCAAAATCCTCAAGCCATTTATTCATAGCCCACCATGCAACCGGGACAGCAATCAGGGATGCAATCAACACCATCTTTATAAACTCTTTCGACAACATTGTAACAACACCTTGCACTGATGCACCTAACACTTTCCTGATGCCGATTTCCTTCCGGCGTTTTTCTGCAGTATATGCTGCTAAACCAAATAGTCCGAGGCATGCAACAAAAATGGATAATGCCGTAAAGAGTGAAAACACAATGCTCATGCGTTTATCTGAATAATACAATGCACCAAATTCTTCATCAAGAAAACTGTATTCAAAAGGTGTATCCGGAGTAAAGCTCTTCCATTGCTTTTGCAACTTATTTATTGCAGAACTAATCTGTCCTTCTTTTACCCTTGCTGATATATACATAGTACCAAGGTCGTATGTTTTGGATGATGTGTGAAACAGTGCAAACGGCGCTACGGTACTGCGCAGTGATTGAATATTAAAATCTTTTACAATTCCAATTACTTTGAAACGTTGATTATCTCCACCGGGATATTCGAGGTATTGTCCTATTGGCTCTTTCCAGCCGATTTGTTTCGCTGCCGCTTCATTTAATATTACAGAAGCAGAATCTGAAAATTCTTTCGAAAAATTTCTTCCTTGTAAAACTTTTATTTGCAATGTTGGAATAAAGTTTTCATCAACTATGAAAGACGTAAGAGAGATATCTTTTGCCAACTGTTCTTTGTTACCGGAAGGCTTGGGTACATAGCTATCTGTAAATTCATATCCTGTAGGAATGCTTGTTGAAACTGCCGCATTTGAGATTTCAGGCATTTTCAACAGTTCATCGCGGAAAGATTTTTCGCTGCTTCCAAGCCGGTTCGTATTTGCAATTACGAGTACATTTTCTTTATTCAAACCCAAATCTTTGGTTTGAGTGTATCGCAACTGCTTATACACAATAATAGTACAACTGATGAGTATTGTTGAGACAGCAAATTGAAAGATTACAAGACCATTCCTTATGAATAAACTGCCTATACTTGTTTTAACGGCACCCATTCCTTTCAACACCAAAACGGGTTTGAATGATGTGAGATAAAATGCAGGATAACTTCCTGCGAGCAAACCTGTGATAACGGTTAATGCAAGTATAAAAAGCCAGATGTAATTTGTAAAGAACGAGCTTAATGAAAGTGATTTGCTTATCAATTGATCAAATGGTTGAATCAGCAGCGCCACCATTGCTAATGCAATAACCGTTGAGATAAAACTATAGAGCATTGCCTCTGTTAAAAATTGTTTTACCAGTTGTTGTTTTACCGAACCAAGAACTTTTCTTATGCCTACTTCCTTAGCTCTCTTTGCAGATTGTGCGGTTGAGAGGTTCATAAAGTTTACACAGGCAAGTATTATAATGAATAAAGCGATGATCGAAAAGATATAAACGTAATTTATATCACCTAAAGTGGTAAGTCTTGAACCAATACCGGCAGAGTATAGATGAATATCGGTAAGTCTTTGTAACTCTAAATCCCATCTGCCGCCATTTTTTAAAAATTCATCAAATGGCTGCCCAATTCTTTTAAATGCACTTGCAGCCTGTACTTTTACCATGGAAGGAAATTTGGCTTCCAGATTTTTGATGGCAGCATCGTTGTTTGCGAAATTGTCGCGGAGCTTTACATATGTAATTACCTGTAACCAAACCCAACTCCAGCTAAAACGTTTTACAGCGGGATAAGATGAAATAGGCGCAAGCATATCAAATTGAAGAGAAGATTGCGTTGGCAGATTGCGCAATACCGCTGTAACGGTGAATGGTTTTTTTTCGTCTCCCAAGAGCAATGTTTTGCCTACGGCAGAACTATTGCCAAAATATTTTTTTGCTGTGTTTTCGGTAACAATAATTGAATTGATCTTTTGCAAGCACGTTGCTGCATTGCCTTCTTTAAGCTCATAAGAAAATACTTGCAGGAAATTAGAATCAACAGCCCAAATATGCTTTTCAGAAAAATAATTTGCGGCGTGGTCGCCTTCATAACGTACTACTGTGTTGCCGGGTTGATAAATTCTCGTGTAAGTTTCAATTTCGGGGAACTCGTTCATCAAGGCGGCACCAGCCGGCGGAGGTGTGCCACCGCCAATAAACTCCTGTCCACCGATATTCCCATTCAAATTTACCTGGTAAATGTGATCGGCATTTTTCAGAAACTTATCGTAGCTCAATTCATCCTGTACATACAGCACTATAAATATTACACACGCAAGACCAATTGATAAACCGGCGATATTTATAAAACTATTTGCTTTGTTCAGAAGCATATTTCGCCAGGCGGTTTTGAAATAATTTTTAACCATAAAACCCTCCTAAATCCTCCCTAAAAGGGAGGACTTTTAAGTTCGTAGATAATTTTAAGTTGTTCATATTACTCAAGCTCTTTAAAGCCTTTCCGCCAAAGGCGGAAGGTTAGGTTTCTACTCCGTTCTCAAACTCTTTACAGGGTTTGCTAACGCTGCTTTTATTGCCTGAAAGCTTATAGTTATGATTGCAATAAGAATTGAGATAATCGCTGCTGCTAAAAATATCCATCCATTAATTTCAATTCGATAAGCATAGTTCTGCAGCCATTGACTCATCGCCCACCACGCTACAGGAATCGCGATTAGAATTGAAATAAAAACGAGCTTTAGAAAATCTGCGGAAAGCATTGTTGTAATGCGTGTAACACTGGCACCAAGCACTTTACGAATGCCTATTTCTTTTGTGCGCTGCTCCGCGGTAAACGCTGCAAGACCAAACAAACCAAGACAAGCAATGACAATACTTAATACAACAAGTACGATAAATACTTTTTGAAAGTTTGCCTCCGCTTTATACAGTTGTTCAAAAGTTTCATCGAGGAAAAAATATTGTAATGGTCTGTCAGGTGCAAATGCTTTCCACTTGTTTTCAATCTGCTTCATAGCTGAAGCAATGTTTTGAGTGGAGAGTTTTACGGTAAGATTATTTACACTGCGCGGATTTACAAGAAATGCAAAAGGTTTTATCTCACTTTTGAAAGATGCAAAATGAAAATCTTTTGTTACGCCGATTATTTTCACATAATAAGTTGTGTCGCCGTTTCTGTCCCATTCTAACTGATGACCGATAACAGGAGAGGGGATAGCCAAATCTTTCACAGCTTTTTCATTCAATATTATACTGCCAATATTTTGTTCTAAAGTTCTATTGGAAACATTTGATAAAGTATCTGCAGGAAAATCGGGAGAGAAGTTGCGACCTTCTTTTATTTGAATGCCAAGCACATTGAGATAATTATATCCAACAGATAAAAAATTTACGAGCGCTCCATTGTTTGAACCCTTTGCATTCAATCTTGTTGTCGAGTTTTGCCCGCCAACAACTCCATTTGAAGCTGATGCATTCTTTACACCGTTAATTTGCAGCACTTGATTTTGAAATGATATTTTTTGGGCATCAGGGAGGTTCCCATAGTCTCGAATAATGAGAACCTGGTCTTTGTTCAACCCTAATTTTGCCGATTGTATATAATTAACCTGCTGATAAATTATTAGAGAACCTGCGATCAGTGCAATGGAAATGGTGAACTGTAAAACCACAAGCGCTTTGCGCAAATTGAAAATTCCTTTTTCACTTGTCTTGGCTCCTTTGAGAACGAGAATCGGTTTGAAAGAAGATAAATACAAAGCAGGAAATGCTCCTGCTAAAATGCCAATAAGCATTGCAGCCAAAATAAAATAAAATGCCACATTAATTCCATCACTAAATAATGCAAGATGTTTTGCTGTTATGTTATTTACAAGAGGTAATAATAATTGAGCAATCGTCAATGCAACCATTGCTGCAAGCATGCATGTAATCACTGATTCAAGTAAAAATTGTTTTACCAGCGAAGTTTGATAAGCACCCGAAACTTTTCGTATGCCAATCTCTTTTGCCCGAAGCGAAGACCTTGCTGTAACAAGATTGATGTAATTAATTGCAGCAATAAGAATAATGAGTAATCCAACTATTGAAAAAACTACAACATACAACCTGTCGCTATTAGGTTCTATTTCCCATTTAAGATTTGAATCAAGATGAATGTTTGTTAAGGGCTGTGTGTAATAAACATTGTTTTCTTTTGGATTGTTGCGTTTATACAGCGCTTGTATTTTCGGTTCTATACTTGCAATGTTTACATGCGGCTGCAGTTTGATGTAGGTGTAAAAATTATAGAATCCCCAGTTGCCATCAATGTTTCCGCTGAATTTGCGAATAGAAATTAAAAAGTCAAAATGAAAGTGCGCATTGTCCGGAATATCTTTTACAATAGCAGAAACCATCATATCGCCGAGTGCGTCTATATGCAATACTTTACCTACAGGCTCTTCTGCCCCAAAGTATTTTTTTGCTGCGGTTTGCGTAAGGATAATTGAATTCACTTCTTTAAAAGCACTCTTTACATTTCCTTCGGCAAATGGAAAAGTAAACACATCGAAGAAACTGCTGTCAACACGAAAAATTCTCTCTTCATAAATATGTTTGTCTTTGTAAGTGACAAGAAAATTGGCACCCCAATTTGGAAACACTCTTGTAACATGCTCAACACCCGGAATTTCTTTTTGTATAGCAGGCGCAGCAGCAGGTGGTGTTGTAGCATCGGGCAAACGACTGCCGTCTGTGTTTACAAAATCTTTTACAACACGATAAATTCTGTCTGAATCTTTATTGAAACGGTCATAACTTAATTCATCGGTTACAAACAAAAAGATGAGCAGACTGCAAGCCATACCGGTTGCCAATCCAAAAATGTTTATGAAAGACAAACCTTTGTTCTTCCATAAATTTCTTACTGCGATTTTAAAGTAGTTGCGAAACATAATGCCCCCTCCAACTCCCCCTGAAGGGAGGGTCTTTAAGAACGTTAGTAATTTATGTTTTTCATTTTTGATGGGAGCTTTTATTCTTAGTCGTTGCTTGATATAACTGGCGTAAAACATCTCTTACTCACTACTCACTATTGACTACTCATCAGACGACACACTTATAGCTCCGGTGGAATTTGTCCCAACGCTTATGCCAATGTCGGGAGCCTTTGTGGATAAGAGTTTTAGAAGATGTTTATTAAATCGGGTGTACGAAAACGAACACTCAATGTACGATATCGTTCGAGAACAGACCTCACCTCTCAGTCTCCTTCCGATGCATCGGAACAGATTCTCCAAAGGGAGAGGAGAGGTCAAGCTTTTGGTTAGCTATTTATCTTTTACAATGACATATCATTTGCATACCTATGCGCATCAGCAGAGCTTGAATTGTTGAATAAAAGTCAAAGTGTACAAGTGTGCGACGCAAGCAAAGCTCAATTGCAGTCATTCAGTTGGGCTCATAAAAAAACATTTTCTTTACTCACTACTGACTCCTCACTACTGACTCCTCATACTGACTCCTCATTTCTTATTCACCATTCACCATTCACACACTCTCATTCCGTTCTCAAACTCTTCACCGGGTTTGCAACCGCTGCTTTTACAGATTCGTAACTTACCGTTATCCATGCGATGGTCAGTGCTGCGAGAGATGCTGTGAGAAAAATTATCCAGTCAGCATTTACCCTGTACGCAAAACTTTTCAACCAACTATCAATGGCAAACCATGCAATAGGAACTGCGATAACAATTGCTATTAATATTAACCTCGTAAACCCTGTTGATAACATGTACACTACATTCAATACAGAAGCACCCAACACTTTTCTTACGCCGATTTCTTTGGTTCGCTGTTCCGCCATGAATGCTGATAAACCATATAATCCCATGCACGAAATAAAAATGGCAAGTATTGCAAATACATTGAACAAACTGCCCATTTGTTGTTCGCCTTTATAAAGGTTTGCAAGATCCTGATCGAGAAATCCGTAAGAGAAAGGATAAGCAGGATTTAAATCTGCGCTGATCTTTTGTAATGATTTTATTGTTGCTTCAGTTTTGCCGGGCTGTGTTCTTACAACAGCTACGCCTCCCCAACGGTTTAAACCGATTATCAGAGGTTCTATTGATTGCTGAACAGGTTTGAAATTAAAGTCTTTTACCACTCCAATAATTGTGCCTTTGGTGTCCCATAATTTTAGTGGTTTGCCAACCGCATCAGAAACTTTCATTCCCATTATCTGTACAGCCTTTTCGTTAAGAATATAATTATTTGTATCTGCTTTAAAATCTGAAGAGAAGCTTCTTCCGCTCAATATTTTCATCTCAAAAACATCTGTAAAATGTTCATCAACAAACAATGTTGGAAAAACAATTTGTGATGCAGGGTCTTTGCCTTCCCATTGCACATCTACTGTTCCGCTTGTAAGGTTAGTGGGTAAATCATTTGTTATAGTATAGTTTGCTGTAAGCGGGTTTTGTTTTAACTCTGCTTTGAGAGCTTGCTGTTTGCTCCACATGTCTCCAGCCATCGGCAAATAAAGTAAGTTAGATTTATCAAAGCCAAGATTCATGTTCTTAATAAACGTAAGTTGCCTGTAAACAACAGCAGTGCCGGCAAGTAATATTATTGAAACGACAAACTGCACAACCACAAGTGCATTGCGGAAAATTAAATTGCCACCCATTGTTTTCATATTTCCCTTCAGCACTTTTACCGGTTGAAATCCTGAAAGGAATAAAGCCGGATAACTGCCCGATATTAATCCTGTTGCCAATGCAATACTTAAAAGAATGGCGATCATTTTTCCATCGAGAAATTGAATAGACAATTCTTTTCCTGCAAGTTCATTGAAAACAGGCAAAAGCAACCATACAAGAGTAACAGCAATCAATAAGGCAATAAACGATACCAGCAATGACTCTCCAAGAAACTGTCCAATCAATTGTTTGCGCCCGGCGCCTACTACTTTACGAAGACCTACTTCTTTTGCACGTCTTGCAGAACGTGCTGTTGCAAGATTCATGAAGTTGATACAGGCTACAGCAAGTATAAAAAGCGCAACAACAAAAAATATATTTACGTATTGCACATTACCATGTCCCGGTAAATCAACATTGAAATCAGAATGCAAATGAATAGCTGTTAGTGGCTGCATGTGAAAATCAACCTTGATCTCTTTATTATGTTCTTTGAAAATTTTGTCTATCTGGCTATTTAAACCTTCTATTGTTTCCGGTGTTGCTTTAAAATTTTTATCGAGTTGCAGGTAAGTGTAATAATTGAAATTATTCCAGGCGTTTGTCTTAAGATCATTATCTGTTTGTGCAATGGAAGAAATAGGAAGAATAAAATCAAACTGAAGATGCGAATTCGACGGAATATTAGCCAGCACTCCTGTTACTACAACATTATTGTTGTTATCTTTTTTGATCACTTTACCTATAGCATTTTCTTGTCCAAAATATTTTCTTGCCATGTCTTCGGTTATCAATACGGCATCAGATCTCTGGAGTACAGTTTGAGGGTTTCCTTTTATGAGTTTAAATGAAAACAACTGCAAAAAAGTAGAATCTGCATAGAAAACATTTTTTTCTTCAAACTTACGGGTACCAACTTCAAACACATTTGTAGAAGGATGACTTAGCCGCACATAATTTTTTACAACAGGCATTCTTGCTTTTAATTCTGCAGGCATGCCGGCGCAATTCACGGCGGCTTTAAAGTCGCCTGCATTGGCTGTTATGCGATAGATCTCGTTTGCATTTTTGTGAAAACGATCATAGCTTAATTCATTTTGCACCCATAACAAAATAAAAATGCTGCATGCCATGCCAATAGCTAAACCTGCAATGTTTATTGCAGCAAATGCTTTGTGACGAACGATATTGCGAAATGCAATTTTGAGATAGTTTTTAAACATGATGCTGAGTTAAAAGTTTATAAGTTGTAAGTAATACGTTATAGGTTTTTTTATGTTACAAGCTGTTGAATCTTTACTCATCGCCTGTTGTGTCACTCACTTCATCGTTAGGAATGTGTCTGAACTTTTCTCACCACATTTTTTTATTTTTTTAACCACTGAGTTTCGCAGAGTTTATGTAAGCGAGCCACGGAGTTTCTCTGCGTAACTCATTGCTTTTTCTCCGTGCTTCTCTGCGGTTTAATATTCGCATCAATCGAGTTAGGCTATTGTTTCGGTACAAGTGTGCGACGCAACAGAAGCCTCATTCATATTTTTTTGCTTAGCTCATTAAAAATCCCCTCCTAATCTTTTTAATCCTATAAATCCTGGTTCAGACAATCATTCCGTTCGCAAACTCTTTACAGGGTTAGCAACCGCTGCCTTTATCGCTTGAAAACTTACCGTTATTAATGCAATCAATACTACCAATATCCCTGCTGATGCAAACAGCCACCAGTTAAGTGTAATGCGATAAGGATAATTTTCAAGCCATTTACTTGCAGCTATCCATGCAGCAGGTATTGCTATAACTAATGAAATGAATACAAGTTTTAAAAAATCTTTCGAAAGAATTGTCACCACTCTGTTTACAGATGCACCCAATACTTTGCGAATGCCGATTTCTTTTGTGCGTTTTTCCGCAGATAAAACAGATAATCCAAATAAGCCGATACATGAAATAAAAATGGTTAGCACAGCCCCGAATAACATAATCTGTTTCCATTTTGCTTCAGCCTCATAGCTCTTGCGATTTTCCTCATTCAGGAATGTGTAGTTGTACGGGCTCAACGGAAAAAATTGCTTGAACTTTTTTTGAATTGTTTTCAGATTTGCGGCCGCTGTGTTGGGTTTTATTTTTATATACAGCATTCCGTAATTATTCGATTTTTTCATTGTGAATAGTTGCGGGCCTATCTTCTGACTTAGCGATTGATAGTGGTAATCTTTCACTACGCCAATTACGGTGTACTTTTTATTATCGTACCAAAAATTTACAACTTGTCCGATTGGATTTTTCCATCCTGCCTGTTTTACAAATGATTCATTTACCAAAACAGAATTTGCAGAATCGGAGGGAAAATCACGGGAAAAATTTCTCCCTTGTACTAAAGGAATTTTCAGTGTTGATAAATAAGCTTCATCAACTGTTTCGTAATCGAAGTGTATAGTTGAGTCGTTACTGATTTTTGCCAGAGTGCCCCACCGCCCGCCATTACGCGGCGCAACGTTTATTACATTTGGGTCTTTTAATAATTCGGTTTTGAAAAGTTGTGCTTCCTCATGCGTTTTAAAATCTTTGTGAACTATAACAAGATCGTTGTCATCGTATCCTAATTTTTCTGTCGTTAAATAATTAAACTGTTTATAAATAGTAAATGTTGCAATGATTAAAAACGAAGCAAGCGCAAACTGTAAAACAACGAGTGATTTCTGCAGATAATTTTTTCCTGCAAGATTAAAACGACTATACAAAGTTTGTACAGGATTGTAGCCGGACAATACAATTGCCGGATAAAATCCTGCAAGTAAAGAAGTGATGATAAAAAGAAGTATATAACCGCTTACGAGCTTCGCATCAAACAGATAAGAAAGAGCAAGCGCTTTGTTTGAAAGATCATTAAACACAGGCAGTAGAAGTTGCACCAAGCCTATTGCCAAAAGAAATGCAATAATGCAAAGCAGAAAAGATTCACCTAAAAATTGTATGATGAGTTGTTTTCTGTCGCCGCCCACAACTTTTCTTATGCCAATTTCTTTTGCCCGTTTTACAGAACGTGCAACAGTAAGATTCACAAAGTTGATACATGCTATAAGCAATATAAATAAAGCAATGCCTGATAATATGTAAGAGTACGTTGGATTACTTGCATCTGTAAGACCATTTTGCGGAGGCAATTCAGTGTTGAGATGCATATCAAGATAAGGCTGCAGTAAATATTTACTCCTCCAGTCCATCACTACTTCTCCGAATTGCGCTGTTAATGATTTTATAGCATCTTTTGAATCCCGCTCATAAAACCTCTGCATTTTTGATTCTACAGTCTGAACATTTGCATGTGGGTCGAGCACAACAAACGTGTTGAGGAAAAAATTAAACCAGTTCTCGCTCTTTAATGCATCTTCTTTAGATTCTCTAATTGGCAATAACATCTCAAATTTTATCGAAGAATTTTGAGGACATTTTTTTGCAACAGCGGTTACTTTATGCGGAACAAAAACGCTGTCATCTTTCAGCATAACTATTTTGCCAATAGCATCAGTTGTACCAAATTGCCTTTTTGCGGCATCTTCAGAAAGCACAACCGATAACGGGTCATTTAAACAGGTATGACGATTGCCGTTTATTAGCGGAAAAGAAAACACATCGAAGAAAGTTGAATCAACAAGCAAAAGATCCTGATCTTTTACTTCAGTGCCTAATTTAATATTTTCATTTCCGCTTTGTACGCGAACAAAATGTTTTATCTCCGGAACATTTTGTGTAAATCGCGGTCCTTGTAAATAGCCGGAGTTGGGATCTTTACGCCCTTTGTTTCCTTTCCTGTCAATGCCCTGATTTACGATGCGATAGATGTTATCAACGTTTGCATGAAAGCGATCATAACTTACTTCATCTTTTACATACAAAATAATCAGCATTGCACATGCAAGCCCGATACTTAAACCGGCAATGTTGATGAATGCGTAAATTTTATTTCTTAATAAATTACGCACTGCGACGGCCAAATAATTTTTAAACATTGTCTGAACGTGGATTTATATGATTAAAATGATTTCGTTGATTCTTTCTCACCATTGATAATTCACCATTTTCACAATTTATTCCGTTCTCAAACTTTTTACAGGGTTTGCAATTGCTGCCTTTATTGCATGGAAGCTTACTGTTATCAAAGCAATCAAAATGGCAAGCATGCCCGCAACCACAAACATCCACCACGATATATTTACTTTATAAGCATAATCCTGTAGCCATTGATTACTGAAATACCAGGCAACAGGTGAAGCAATAATAATTGCTATCAGTACCAATACTAAAAATTCTTTGGAAAGAAGATTGAACAATGTAACCGGACTTGCACCCAACACTTTTCTTATGCCAAATTCTTTTGTGCGTTGTTCAGCAGTAAACATGACAAGTCCTAATACTCCTAAACATGAAATGAAAATGGCAAGAAATGCAAAGTAATTAGCGAGTTGTCCAACTACTTGCTCGCTGTTATAAAGTTTTGCATATTCTTCATCGGAGAATTTATAAGTGAAAGGAAATTTTGGATTGAGTTCTTTGCAAACCTTTTCAAGACTTGCTAAAGCTTCTTTTGTTTTGCCGGGCTCTGTCCTTATCATCGCTCTGCCCCAGGCCATGTTTTCGTTTAAAGTAAGCACCAATGGGTTGATAGTTTCATGCAGCGAATTAAAATGAAAGTCTTTTACTACGCCTATAATGGTTCCTTTCTTTTGCCAAAATGTAAACGGTTTTCCAATTGGATTTTTATACCCTGTAATTCTCAATGCAGTTTCGTTTAAGATATATCCAACAGAATCGGTTGTAAAATCTTTTGAGAAGTCTCTGCCTTGCGCGATTTGCGCATTCAGGGTTTTGGTAAAATCATATCCAACCATTGACCACGCGAATTCTATACCCGAGTTTGGATCTTTCCCTTCCCATTCTACTCCACCTGTTTTGTTTACAATTTGTATAAGGTTTTGCGACATGCGTGTGATACTTTTTATGCCCGGCATATTCAAAGCCTGCGTTTTAAATACCTCAAACTTGCTCGTAAGATCGCCTTCGAGCGATATATAAATGAGATTCTCTCTGTTATATCCAAGATTGGCAGACTGTATATAATTCACTTGTTTGCTTATCACAATTGTCCCAATAATCAAAATGATGGAAAGCATAAATTGAAAAACAACAAGCCCTTTGCGAAACCACAAAGCTCCTCTGCCAAATTTCAATGTACCTTTTAATACAAGCACAGGATTGAATGAAGACAAGTAGAGTGCAGGATAACTGCCCGAGATAAAACCTGTAACCAATAACAATCCTGCTATGCTTAACCAAAATGCAGTACTGTTAAGTGGCATTACGATGTGCTTCGCCGTTAGTTGGTTGAATTGTGGTAATATCAACATAACAATGAGCAGCGCTATTGTTACCGACAATAATACAATGAACAACGCTTCACCGATAAATTGACGAATCAATGACGAACGTACTGCACCAGTTACTTTTCTTACACCAATTTCCTTTGAACGTTTAACTGAGCGGGCAGTCTTGAGATTCATGAAGTTGATACAGGCAATTAATAAAATAAAAATGGCTACAATGCTGAAGATCTGTACATATTGAATTCTGCCTCCGGAGACATAACCATTCTTATCAAAATTGGAGTGCAGATAAATATCTCCATACCGTTCTATTCCGAGCCTGATATAATCTCTTGGTGTTTGTTCTTTGTTGTAGTTGTCGAGAAAACGTACGATCTTCTTTTCAAATGCTGTCGCATCAGTTCCTTCGCGGAGCATAATATAACATGCAGGTCCGCTGTTGTTCCACTCCTTCGCCCAGGGATCACTTTTCAGGAATGTTTCCCAGTTCAGTACATAATCAAATTGAGCCGTGCTGTTTTGAGGAACATTATCAAATACCGCTGTTATTTTAAAGTCCTCTTTATTTTGCCATCTTATTGTTTTACCAATTGCCTTTGCAGATGAGCCAAAAAAATCCTCCGCCATTTTTTTTGAAATAGCAATATCTGATGGTGTTTGTAAAGCATTTATTGGATTGCCTTGCAGTAACGGATAAGAAAACATTTTAAAGAAATCAGCACCTGCATAATTTCCGCTCTCCTTTATTATTTTATTGTTTGCTTCAAATGTGCCCAACTGATTCCACGAATAGTTGGTTGCATACCGTACTTCGGGCAACACGCGTTTCATTTCTTCTGCCATGACAGCAGGCGTAGCACGAAAAGCAGACCATTGCCCGTCGTGATTCTGACGCTCATAAACACTATATAACCGAGCTCCATTTTTATGAAACGCATCTACACTATATTCATCCTTTACCCAAAGCATTATTAAAAGGCTGCATGCTAAACCAAGTGCAAGTCCAATAATGTTTATAAGGGAAAATGCTTTGTTTCTCCACAGATTTCTGAAAGCGGTTTTGAAACAATTTTTAAACATAAAATGTGATTTCTGATATGTGATTTATTCACCATTCACCATTCAATGTCGTTTACTTAAGCTATATCCAAAGGCTCACGCAGAGGCCCTGAGCAACGCAGAGATTGAAATCAGTGATGTTTTTCTCTGCGGCCTCCTTAGCTCTGCGTGATATTTTCTTTAAGTAAACGACATTGATTCACCATTGACCATTCACGATATTCATTCCGTTCTCAAACTCTTCACCGGGTTTGCCATCGCTGCTTTTATTGCTTGAAAACTTACTGTAATCAAAGCACACAGCATAGCACATGTTCCGACGAGTATAAAAGTGAACCAGCTTATTTGAACATGATAAGCGAAATTCTGCAGCCATTTGTTTACAACAAACCACGCAACAGGTGATGCGATACAAACAGCAATAAAAACAAGTTTTAAAAAATCTTTTGATAACAATGTAAGAATGCTGATGACAGAGGCGCCGATTACTTTGCGAATGCCGATTTCTTTAATTCTTTGGGCAATAGTAAATGCTGCCAAACCAAATAATCCAAGGCAGGCGATTATTACCGAAAGCGCTGTAAACAATGCCAGCACACGCTGCAGGTTTTGTTCCGATTGATATAGCGCAGCAAAATCATCATCTAAAAATGAATATTTAAAATTATCTTCATCAGCAAATTTTTTCCACGTCGCTGTCAATGAAGAAATCGTTTGCTGCATGTTATCCGGCTTTATGCGCAACGCAATAAAACCATACGCATCGGGTAAAATTTGTATGATAGCCGGTTTAATATTTTCATGCAATGAACTATAATTAAAATCTTTTACTACGCCGATTACTTTACCTTTTTTTCCTAAACCCCAGTTAATATTTTTTCCAAGGGCTGCATTATTGTTTCTCCAATTGAATGCTTTTACTGCGGCTTCATTAACAATAAATGCTTCATCAGCATCTGTGGGAAATGATTTAGAAAAATTACGTCCTGCAACCAAAGGGATTTGAAAAGTTTTTAAAAAATTTTCGTCTGCAAAAATGGATACTGTAGAATTTATCTCGTTAGATGAAAAACCTTCCGGCAAAGTAGCAACTGTGCTTACAGTTTCCTGGTAAGAAAACCCGGTTAAGCTTGCATTAATAACAGAAGGATTTTTTGCGAATTGCTGTAATAAAATATCTTTTTTGCTTAGTTGAGACGAAGGAAGTTTTACTTCGATTAGCTGTTCTTTATTTAAACCAAGTTTTTGATTTTGTATAAAACGAAGTTGCTGATAAACCAACAAAGCGCCGCTGATTAAAACAATTGCAATTGTAAATTGAAAAATTACTAATCCTTTTCTTAAAAAAATATCTCGCCATTCATATTTGGCAGTTCCTTTAAATACCTTTACTGGCGAAAAAGATGACAACAAGAATGCAGGATACATACCTGCTGTTACGCTTACTATTATTATTCCGCCTGTAAAAAACAGCAAAACACTGGTATTAATAAAACCGGATAAATTAAGTTGTTCGCCGGTAAATGATGTAAACCATGGCATCAATAAAACAATACATGTTATTGATAATGCAGCAGCAGCTATGGTGAACAAAAAAGATTCGCTTAAAAACTGAAATATTAATTGCCTGCGGCTTGCACCGATTACTTTGCGCAAGCCAATCTCTTTTGCGCGGCTTATTGATTTTGCGGTAGAAAGATTAATAAAATTAATACAGGCAATAAGTAAGATAAGCAATGCCGCAGCACAAAAAATATATACGTAAACAACACTACTGTTTGGCTCAAGTTCAGAATTAAGGTTTGAGTACAAATGAATAGATGTAAGCGGTTGCAGTTTTAAATCGTAATATAAACCTGTTGCCTTTGTCGCATCTTTCATTTGTTTTGCAATAAATGCATTGATCTTTTTTTCCAATTGATGATAGTCTGTATTTTTTTGCAGCAGCAGGTAAGTGTAATAATCATTGTTGAACCATTCTGTTTCCGACGCATTATTATTGCTCATTGCATTGATAGTATTGCGCGATAGAATGCAATCGAATTTAAGATGTGCATTCTCAGGAACGTCTTTTATAACAGCCGTAATAGTAAGCGGAATCGTATCTGACAACTGCATTATTTTTCCTACTGCAGAAAGATTTTTCGGAAAATATTTTTTCGCCATGCTTTGTGTAAGCACGATGGAATAGGGATTGCTAAGTGCTCTTTGCAAGTTGCCTTCAACCGCAAAAAATGTAAACACATTAAAAAAGCCTGAATCAGCATATATGATTTTTGTGTCTGGTATCTTTTTGTTGTTGTAGGAGATATACCTGTCTGAATAACTGAGGCGCACCGCATCTTTTACTTCGGGAAAATTTGCTTTTAATGCAGGCGCCATTGGCGGCGACGTTACTGCCCGGGCATTGTTTTCAGTTGGCAAATGCAATACTTCTGTAAGGCGGTAAATCTCGTTCGCATTTACATTAAACTTATCATAACTCAATTGGTACTGCACATATAAAAAAATCAGCAGACAGCAGGTAATACCAATAGATAACCCTGTAATGTTTATGAAAGAGTACATTTTATTCTTCCATAAATTTCTCCACATGGTTTTGAAATAATTTTTGAACATAACTATAGTTTTATGTTGTTTAAAATGTTCATTCAAAGCTTCAATTGTACAGTCCAACATGCAACAACGGGGGCACGCAAGCACATGAAGGTTTGTACTATGGTCAGACCGCTCTTCTCACTGCCGAACAGAATTACCTTAGAGAAAGTGTGCGACGCAACAAAAGCTTAATTCATATTTTTCAGTCTGGCTCATAAAAATTCCTTCTTTAAAGTGGTGTCAGACACTCTTCGAGTGTACAGACACCCGTTACTCCGTTCTCAAACTCGTGTTGCTCACTCTGTTCTCAAACTCTTCACCGGATTTGCCAATGCTGCTTTTATCGCTTGGAAGCTTACTGTAATTAATGCAATCAACATAATTACTATAACGGCTACAGCAAACATCCACCATGATATATTTATCCGGTAAGCAAAACCCTGCAGCCATTTATTCATTGACCAGTAAGCCAGCGGCGTGGCAATTACAGTTGCTATAATTACTAACTTCAGGAAATCCTTACTAATTAATTGCACAACGCTGCTGACACTTGCACCAAGCACTTTTCTGATGCCGATTTCTTTTGTCTTTACCTGCGCTGTATAAGTGGCTAATCCGAACAAACCAAGACATGAAATAAAAATA
>Ga0081539_10000401_pt1 | contig 92875 bp, 103 predicted proteins | sample TabmetS4T2R2_FD_71023 | JGI IMG/M metagenome (GOLD analysis project Ga0081539, IMG submission 71023) | Tabebuia heterophylla rhizosphere microbial communities from the University of Puerto Rico - S4T2R2 | ecosystem: Host-associated > Plants > Roots > Rhizosphere ... | reverse complement strand
GAGCCGGGCGGCAAGAGAGACGAATGTGCCGACCAACAGCCCCATCACGAGGATGAGCACCCCAATGATGATCAAATCGAGCGTCACCAGTACGCCGGTCGCGTGAGACAGGCGCGCGGTAGCTTCGTACATGGGTCGGACCTCCAGCGTCCGATCAAGGCCCCGACCAGCGGTGGAGTCGCTGCGTCGGGGCCGCTTCGTTGATTACGTCTTGAAGTCAATCGCCCTGGGACGTCGGGCCGTGGAACACACGGGACGACTACTGGGCCGAGCCGGGCGTGCGGCAGGAGTGGCACGACCTGCCGCAGGGCAGGCCGGCATCGCAGGCGGCCTATCAGGACGGATACAACGAGGGAAAGGACCAGTTTGGACGGAGAGTCGCCAACCCGGCGGGCATCGACCTGGCGGACGGGACCTTCTGGGACGGCCTAAAACTGAAGAACAACGCGTGGGTGACCGTGACCTACCAGTGGACGGGCGCGCACCCGGCCGGGTACGTGAACACCCCGGGCGACACACTCAACGTGCGTACCGCGCCGAACAGCCTGGCGCCGATCGTCGGGCTGGCCGGTCATCGAGCGCAGGTTCGCGTCGAGTGCGCCGCCGCGGGTGAGCAGGTGACCGGTACTCAGGGGACCACGAGCACCTGGTACCGGCTCGCTCCGGACATGTACGTGTCGGCGGCGTACGTCGCCGGCACGCGGGCGGCCTCGCCGTGTTAGCGGCCGCACCCCACTAGTTAGATGGCCGCATGGCTACAACCGCGCAGTGGGTGGCCGGGGCTCGGGTTCGGACGTTGCCGAACTCGGTGGCGCCGGTGATTGTCGGGGCCGGGGCGGCTGCCGCTATCGGGGAGTTCAGCTGGTGGGCGTCGCTGCTGGCGCTGGTCGTCTCGTTGGCCCTGCAGGTTGGGGTCAACTACGCCAACGACTACTCCGACGGCATTCGCGGCACGGATGACAAGCGGGTTGGGCCCTTGCGGCTGGTCGCGTCCGGGGTCGCGCCCGCGGGGCAGGTGAAGCTGGCGGCCTTCGCCTGCTTCGGGGTGGCCGGGGTGGCCGGGCTGCTGCTCGTCGCGTTGAGCGGGTACTGGTGGCTGGTGACCGTAGGCGTCGTGTCGGTGGCGGCTGCCTGGTTCTACACCGGTGGGCCCCGGCCTTATGGGTATGCGGGCTGGGGCGAGGTGGCCGTGTTCGTCTTCTTCGGGCCGGTGGCCGTGCTCGGCACGTTGTACGTGCAGACCGGGCGGCTCACCTGGGCCGGGGCCGGCGGGGCGGTCGCGCTCGGGTGCGTCTCCGCGAGTGTGCTCGTCACCAACAACCTTCGGGACCTGCCCACCGACGCGGCCAGCGGGAAGATCACCCTGGCCGTGCGACTGGGCGACCGGCGGACCCGGCTGCTCTACGTGGTGTTGTTGGCGGTGCCGTTCGTCGTCTCCGTCGTCACCGCCGTGTGGCTGCCCTGGGTGTTGCTCGGGGTGCTCGCGGGGGTGCTCGCCGTGCCGGCCGGGCGGACGGTGGCCGGTGGGGCTACGGGGATGGCGCTCATTCCCGTGCTTCGGGACACTTCGTTGGTCATGCTGCTGTGGGCCGTACTCACCACGGTCGGGCTCGCGATCAGTTAGCGTTCCAGGAACATCGGGCCCGGTTCGGAAAATCAGTAACGTTGATCGGCCCGGGGCGACTTCCGGGGCAGGAACACCAGAGGAAACTGGGGGAAAGTCATGGCGCGGTGGGCTCGTCAACCCTTACTGGGGCTGACAGTGCTGGCGCTGGTCACCAGTGGTGGGTGTGCGAACAAGGTGTTCGGCACGCCCACGGCCGTCTCCGTCCCCAGCTCGACCCGAGACTTCGACGACCCGGACAACCTCACCGCGGAGGACGCGCTCGGGGACCTCGCGAAGTTCAACCCCTGCAGCGTCCTCGACGCGGACGAGATGCCCGACGCCTGGACGGTCCGGGTGGACGTCCCGGCCGCCTACGAGTACTGCGCCATGTCCGTGTTCACACAGGACGGCATCCCGGCGGAGGTCCAGGTCGGGTACCTGTACGAGTCGGACCACGACGGCGGCGGCAACAAACCCGGTGGGCTCGGGGTCTTCCCGGCCGAGGACAGCAGCACCGCCTGCACGCGGGACATCGTCTTCACCGACGGGATCGCCCTGGTGGTCCGGAGTTGGACCGAGAACGCCGATGATGCCGGGGCCATGTGCGCGATCAGCGACGAGGTCGTCGACCCCGTCATCGACGCGGTGGTGGACGGGCGGGCGCAGAGCCTGACGCTGCCGGAGAACTCCCTCGGCGAGATCGACCCCTGCGAGATCGTCACCCCCGAGATGACCGCGGTCGTGCGTGGGATCACGGCCGGTGTGACACCGGACGAGCAGCTCTCCGGGCACAGCTGCTGGTGGATGAGCGAGGAGGGCACGATGCTCGAGGTCGCCTTCGACATCGGGCGCCTGCCCGTCGGCGACACCGGGGACACCGTGCAGGACCGCTACACGGCGACCACCCAGTACGCCGACGACGAGTCCTCGTCCACCTGCTCCGTGGTCGGTGAGCACGTGCCGTTCGAGTTCGAGTCGGCCACCGGGCTCATCGAACGGGCCAGCATCTGGGTCTACCTCAAGCCCGGCGAGGTCGAGGCCGCCTGCACCGCCGGCAAGCAGCTGGCCGACAAGCTCTGGCCGGAGCTGCCCGAGCTATAGCCACTCGCCCGTCGTCAGGAACCGGTCGACCGTCTCGCGGTGCGGTGCGAGGTCCATGCCCTGCGCGGCCAGCCACGCGTCGTCGTAGTACGTGCCGGCGTAGCGTTCGCCGCCGTCGCACAACAGGGTGACCACGCTGCCCGCACGGGACGCGGCCCGCAGCTCCGCCACGATCTGGAACGCGCCCCACAGGTTCGTACCCGTCGAACCGCCGACGCGACGTCCCAGCAGCGGCTCCACCGCGCGGATCGTGGCCAGGGACGCCGCGTCCGGCACCTTGACCATGCGGTCGATCACCTGGCCCACGAAGGACGGCTCGACGCGTGGGCGGCCGATGCCCTCGATGCGTGAGCCCTGGCAGGCCGTCAGGTCCGGCAGGGTGTCCCGCCAGGCGTCGAAGAACACCGAGTTCTCCGGGTCGACGACCGCGAGGCGGGTGCGCAGGCGGCGGTACCTGATGTAGCGGCCGATCGTGGCGCTCGTGCCGCCCGTGCCGGCGCCGACGACGACCCACTCCGGCTCGGGGTGCGGCTCCAGCGCCATCTGCTCGAAGATCGACTCGGCGATGTTGTTGTTGCCGCGCCAGTCCGTGGCGCGCTCGGCGTGCGTGAACTGGTCCATGAAGTGGCCGTCCAGCGACGCGGCCAGCCGGTGGGACTCGGCGTACAGCTGGCTCGGCTCGTCGACGAAGTGACATCGGCCACCCTGCCGCTCGATCAGCGCGACCTTGCCCGCGCTGGTCGTGCGGGGCATGACGGCGATGAACGGCAGGCCGAGCAGCCGCGCGAAGTACGCCTCCGACACGGCCGTCGAGCCGGAGGACGCCTCGATCACGGGCGTGCCCTCGACGATCCAGCCGTTGCACAGTGCGTACAGGAACAGGGACCGCGCCAGCCGGTGCTTCAGCGAGCCGGTCGGGTGGGTCGACTCGTCCTTCAGGTAAAGGCGGACATTCCATTCGGGCGGCAGCGGGAACGGCAGCAGGTGCGTGTCGGCGCTGCGGTTGGCGTCGGCCTCGATGATCCGGACCGCCTCGCAGACCCAGTCGCGGGTCTTCTCGCCGCAGCGGTCGACGGCGGTCATTCGCCCTGGTCTTCTTCGCCACGCAGCTCGGCACGCAGGCGGTCCCGGGTCTGGGCACGCTCGGCGCCGCGCTCGGCGAGGCCGGCCGTGACCCGCTGGTTCAGCCCGCGGAACACCAGCAGCCCCAGCGGGAAGCCGACCACGAGGGCCACCGCGACCGACACCAGCAGCGGCACGTCGAACAGCACCAGCACGACCGTCACCGCGCCGACCAGCGCGAGGCGGCCCAGCGTGTACAGCGTCAGGTCGCGTCCCAAGGTGGTGCTCACGGCCGAGACGTTACTCGTCACCCTCACCTACCTGCGAAGTGTTGGGTCGACCCTCGAAGCGGGTCGACAGCACGAGTGTGGTCCGCGTCCGCGCGACGCCCTCGATGCGGCGCAGGCGCCCGAGCGTGTGTTCCAGGTCGTCGACCGTCGCGACGCGTACCTTGACGATGAAGGACTCGTCGCCGGCGACCCGGTAGCAGGACTCGACCTCGTCGAGGGCGGCGAGTGCCTCGGCCACGTCCTCGTCGTCCGCCGTGTCGGTCGAGTAAATGCCGATCAGCGACGTGACGCCGAGACCGACCATGCTGGGGTTCACCACGGCGTGGTAGCCGGTGATGACGCCGCTGCTCTCGAGCTTGCCGACGCGCTCGTGCACGGCCGACGCGGACAGGCCGACCTGCCGGCCGAGCTCGGCGTATGTCGCTCGGCCGTGCTCTCGGAGTGCGGCGATGATGCGTCGGTCAACGGCGTCCACGGCGGGCACTTTAGCCAATGGCGCGGGCTGTCCGAACCGGCCGTTTTGTCCCTTACTACCTCTTTACCATCAGACAACCGTTCGAGTACCCGATGGTCGAGATGCAACGATTGGGACGTCCAGGCAGCTCCAACTGAGGAGGACACGTGACTGCGGCACATGTCGGAGAGCGGCTCCTTACCCCCGGCGAGGTCGCGGCGCTGTTCCGCGTCGACCCCAAGACCGTCACCCGGTGGGCCACCGCCGGTCGCATCGGCTCGATCCGCACGCCCGGTGGGCACCGGCGGTTCCGCGAGTCCGAGGTGAAGACCCTGCTCGCCGAACTGACGACCGAGGCCAACCTCGCCAACGGCCACGCTTAACCGCACGAGACGGCCACGCGTGACGAACGGTCCACCCCCTGCGGCCCCCGAATCGGAAGAAACGGGCTAACCTCGATGCCGAGGACCTCAGGAGGTGGCAGATGCTGTACGTGCTCGCCGCGATCGGCGCGATCTGCGTCGTAGTCCTACTGTGGCGGGCGTTCGTCGCGAACCCCACCACCACGGTGAGTGACCGTCGCGTGAGTCGGCCCGACCGGCCGACCCGGCCGAGCCGCCGACCCGGGCCGGTCGCGCCCGACGACGACCCCGAGTTCCTGCGTAGCCTCAACCAGCAGAAGCCGCCGGAGGCGGATGGTAAGGAACCGCCCGCCTAAGAGCGGTCAGCGCATGACGTAGAACTCGCTCGGGAAGCCGTCCGCCACCGTCGCCGCCAGTTCCAGCAGGGCGAGGCGGGTGGGGGCGCCCAGGCGGTCCAACTCGATCTCCGCGCCCTCCTCGAGGTGCGGGTCGAACGGGATGCGGCACACCGCGCGGCAGCGCGACGCGAAGTGCTGCGCCAGCTTGTCGAGGTCCACGGACCCGGCGCGCGGCCGCACCGAGTTGATGACCGCCACCGAGCGGGCCACCAGGTCGCGGTAGCCGTGGGCGTCCAGCCAGTCCAACGTGGCCGACGCCGAGCGGGCGCCGTCGACCGAGCCGGACGACACGACGACCAGCGCGTCCGCGAGGTCCAGCACGCCCTTCATGGCCGAGTGCATGAGTCCGGTGCCGCAGTCGGTGAGCACGATGTTGTAGAAGTGCTCGAGCAGCGCGACCGTGCGCCGGTAGTCGTCCTCGCTGAACGCCTCCGAGACGGCCGGGTCCTGCTCGGACGCCAGCACCTCGAGCCGGCTGGGGCCCTGCGAGGTGTACGCGCGGATGTCGCTGTAGCGCTTGAGGTTGTCCACGTCGCGCAGCAGGTGGCGGACCGTGGCGGTGGTCTCCAGCGGGATCTTCTGGCTGAGCGTGCCGCGGTCGGGGTTCGCGTCCACCGCGATGACCCGGTCACCGCGCAGTGAGGCGAACGTCGAACCCAGCGTGGTGGTCGTCGTGGTCTTGCCGACGCCGCCCTTGAGGCTCAACATCGCGATCTTGTAACAACCACGCAGCGGCTGGTTGACCCGGGTGATCAGCTCGCGGCGGTGCGTCTCGTTCGGGCTCTCGCCGACGTTGATCAGCCGGCCGCTGGCCACGAAGACCGCCTTGCGCCAGCCGGACTGCGGCGGGCGCTTCTGCTGCTTGATCAGCTTCTGGGACGACAGCTCACCGCCGTGGCCGTGCGCCTGCTGCGGTTGCTGCGGTTGCTGCGGCGGCTGCCCCTGGACCGGGTACTGCTGCTGGTAGGCCTGCTGCTGGTACTGCTGCACCTGGTACGGGCCGGAGCCACCCGGCGGCACCTGGTGGGGACCGGACGGCACCTGGTGCGGGCCGGAGACGACCGCCTGGGAACCCGACGGCGTCTGGTCCACATAGGGCACCTGGTAGGGGCCGGAACCGCCCTGGGGAACGTGGTGCGGGCCGGAACCCTGCGGCACCTGGTGCGGGCCCGAGACGACCGCCTGCGAGCCGGACGGCGTCTGGTCCACATAGGGCACCTGGTAAGGCCCGGAACCGCCCTGCGGGACCTGGTACGGGCCGGACGCGGCCGCCTGTGCGCCCGACGGCGTCGGCTCGACATACTGGGGCTGGGCCGCCGACGGGTCCGTGTACTGCGGGTTCGGGTCCTGGACGGGCCGCGAACCGGTCCGCTCCTCATCCTCCAGATGGGACACGAGCGGCCGGGGGCCGAAGTCCTCGGTCGGGGGTTCCTGACCGACGCCGACGCGGGGCACGCCCCCCTCCGGCTCGCCGTGCGCACTCACCGCTGGGTTCCTCCCTGAAGCACTGACCGGATCCGCCTCCGACCGCGACGGTAGTCGCACGTGCTCGTGACCGTCGACACGGGGGCTGTCGGTCTTCGCACCAGCAACCGGTCAGGACCTCGCAGGTCACGGGCAGGTTGCGATGGTGCGACCCACGTCGTGGGCCGAGTGCTGCAACAGGTGCGCCCGAACGGTCTCAGCTGCCGACCAGGTCGCCAAGCGGGTCGATCATGGTCAGCGCCGGGCCGGCGGGGGCGGCCTTCGTCGTGGTGGCCGCCGTGCTGCTGGACGACGGCGAGAGGATGCCGCCGACGACGTCGGTCACGGGGGTGAGCACGTCGCCGACGGTGCCGAGGAGGCCGCCGTCGTCGCTCGGCTGCTCGGGGGCCGGCTGCGGCGCGGGCTCCGACGTGGTGGGCGGGGTGGTCTGCGTCGGTGGCGTGGTGGTGCTGGTGTCGCCGCCGGGTGCGGCGCGCTGGCCGTCGCCGCCGTTCGCGCCGGTGCCCGTGTTCGGGACGACCGGGATGCCACCGTTCGTGCCGGTCGAGGCCGGGGTGGTCTCCTGCGGCTGCTGCGTCTCGGGCTGGCCCGGCTGGTCCTGCTGCTTGTCCTGCCCCGGCACGGGAGCGCCCACCGCGGGACCACCGTCGGGTGTGTGGCCGGGCGAGGCGGGTGCGTGCTCGGGGGCGGAGCCGGCGACCGGGGTGGCACCACCGTGGAGGCCGAGCGCCCCGGCGGCGAAGGTGCCCGCCATCAGCAGGGCACCCGCCGCCACGCCTAGCGTCCAGCGCTTGTGAGCCTGGGAGGCCTCGGGCTCCTCGGTCGCCGCCTTGGTGGCCTCGGCGCGACGGACCCCCAGCGGGTGACCTTCGCGACGCAGCATCCGGTCGACCGGAAGACGTTCGTTACCACCGTAAAGCTCTGCGTACGTCACAGCCCTCTCCTGACCCGGCTCAGCGTCACCCATATGGGTGTACCGTGGCGAACCCCGCAGCGGAGAGTACTGGATGTGTACAGATCTTGTCCAAGAAACGAGGTCAAACCCCCGCATAAGAATGCAACCCGGTCGTTACCAGGTTGATGAAGAACAGATTGAAGATCATCGCCGCGAAGCCGACGATGTTGATGAGCGCGGCCCGGCCGCCCCGCCAACCCGCGGTCGCGCGGGAGTGCAGGTACGCGGCGTAGACGACCCACGCGACGAACGCGACGGTCTCCTTCGGGTCCCAGCCCCAGAACCGGCCCCACGACTCCTCGGCCCAGATCGCCCCGAAGATCACGCCGGCGGTGTAGATCGGGAAGGCGAACACGGTGGCGCGGTAGGCGACCTGGTCCAGCACGTCCGCGGCCGGGAGCCGGGTGGCCCACGCGGGCTTGCGGACCTTCAGCAGGTAAAGGATGCTCACGACGCCCGGGACCAGCAGGATGCCGCTGCCGGACGCGATCGTGAACACGTGGATCACGAGCCAGTAGGACTGCAGCGCGGGCTGGACGGGCGCGGCGGTCGTGTACAGCAGGACGCCACCGAGGAACATCAGCACGACGACCGGCAGCAGCACCCACACGCCGAGGTGGCGGATCTTCGGGTACTTGCGCAGCATCACGAGCCAGGTACCGACGGCGACGAGGCAGAGGATGGCGCCGAACTCGTACATGTTGCCCCAGGGCGCGCGCTGGGTGGCGAGCCCTCGTAGGGCGAGCGCGGCGACGTGCAGCGCGACGCCGAAGACGGTGAGCGACACGGCCAGCTTGCCGATCCGCTCGGCGCGACCGTTGCGTTCGAGGACGGGCTCGTCGGCGGGCGCGTCGGCCACGTCTTCGCTGCCGGCGGCGCCGACGGCCACCAGCTCGCGTTCCTTGACCGCGACCCGCCGCCGGTAGCCGAACGCCTGCTCGTACAGGTAGAAGAGCATGGCCACGAAGTAGGCGCCGACGGCGATGCCGTAGCACCAGTCGCTGTAGCTCGACAGTGTCTGGTTGACGTCCATCAGGTTTCCCTCCCAGCGACCGCGTCCTCGCGTTCCCGCTCCGGTGCCAACTCCGCGAGCAGGTCGTCTCTGACGCGGCCGAACTCCTCGCCGTATCCCGCCTGGTCAGTGCGGGCAAGGCCGCCGAGCAGCAACACCGTACCGCCCTCGCCCGGCACCACCCGCACCCAGAACCTGCGCCGTTTGATCACGAGCGACGTGCCCAGGCCCAGCACGACCAGCACCGCGAACAGGAGCACCCAGCCCTGCGCGGGGTCGTGCGAGACCTGCAGGTACACCCAGCGCTGCACGCCGTCGAAGCTGATCTTCGTGCCGTCGCCGAGCGTGATCTCGTCACCCGGCCGCATGTTCTCCCGCGCGACCCGCTTGAGCCGGCCCGAGTCGACCATGTCCTGGTTGACCTCGTAGATCGACTGGCCGCGGCCGGACTCGTTGCCGAGGTCGCCCTGCAGCACGTCGACCGCGACGGCCGGGTCGCGCAGGTCCGGGAAGGCCGAGCCGAGCAGGTCTCCCTGCATGACCGCGGTGGGGGCGAACAGGCCGGTGATCGCGAGCTGCTTCTTGCGGCGTTCGGCCGGGTCGGTGACGCCGGGCGGGTCGTACTTCGTGGCGCCCTCGGACAGGTAGGTCAGCTGGTTGACCGGCCGCCACTGGGTCGTGTGGGTGCGCTTCTCGCCGTTCGGGAAGGTGACCGTGAAGACGGGCGCGTAGCCGTGGCTCAGCAGGTAGACGCGGTCGCCCGCGGTGCGCAGCGGCGAGTTGACCTCGAGCTGGTACGGGCGCCACGTGTTGGTCGTCAGGTCCTCGCCGGACTGGTACTCGATGTCCGCGCGGTAGTAGTCGGCCTGGCCGGTGGGCAGGAAGTCCGCGGTGAAGTCGTCGACCTTGACGCAGAACGGGTTCAGGTCGGTGCCGTCGACGCGCAGGCCGGGACGGAAGGTGTCGTAGCCCAGGGTGCCCGAGTTGCAGAACTGGGAGCCGTTGGCGAGGACGACGACCTGGCCCTCGTACTGGTACATCTTGCCGATGGCCAGCGCGACGATGAGGCCGAGCATCGCGAAGTGGAACACGAGGTTGCCGGTCTCGCGCAGGTAGCCGCGCTCGGCCGAGACGCTGCGGGCGCCGTCCTCCTCTTCCCGCTCCGCCAGGCGCCAGCCCTTGAGCCGCTGCTTCGCCGCCGCCATGACCTCTTCGGGGGTGGCGTCGACGGTCGTCTCGTGGTGGTGCGGCAGCCGGGCGAGGTTGCGGGGCGTGATAACGGGCTTGCCGCGCAGGGCCTTGGCGTACTCGAGGCTGCGTGGGAGCAGGCAGCCGACGAGCGAGATGAACAGCAGCAGGTAGACCGCGGAGAACCAGACGCTGCCGTAGACGTTGTAGAACTCCAGCCGGTCGAGGAACTGGCCCCACCAGCCGTGGGTGGCGATGTACTGGTCGACCTTCTGCGTGTTCAGGGAGCGCTGCGGCAGGAGCGCGCCGGGCAGGGCGGCGACGGCGAGGAGGAACAGCAGCACGAGCGCCGTGCGCATCGACGTGAGGCCGCGCCAGGTGTTGCGCAGGAGGGCGATCACAGGGGCAGCTCCGTGTCGGTGATCACGGCGTACTTGAGCCATGCGGTCAGCTCGCCCCACAGGCCGGTGACGAGCAGCACGCCGACCACGAAGAGCATGGCGCCGCCGGTCAGCTGGATGGCGCGGGCGTGGCGGCGCAGCCAGCCGTTGGCGCGGACCGTCCAGCGGGCGCCGAGCGCGATCAGCAGGAACGGCAGGCCCAGGCCGAGGCAGTAGACGAGCACCAGGAGGAAGCCGCGGGCCGCCGTGCCGCCGGTGCTGGCCGCGATGACCAGCACCCCGGACAGGGTCGGGCCGATGCACGGGGTCCAGCCGAGGCCGAAGATCGCGCCGAGGACCGGGGCGCCGGCCAGGCCCATGCGGGGCACCTTGTGGATGCGGAGGTCGCGCTGGAGGCCCGGGATCAGGCCGATGAAGACCAGCGACAACGCGATGATGACCACACCGCCGATGCGCTGGAGGACGCCCTGGTTGAGCGTGAGGGCGTCGGCCAGCCAGACGATGCCGCCGACGCTGACGGCGAAGACGACCGTGAAGCCGAGGACGAACAGGCCGACGGCCCCGAGGACCTTGGCCTTCTTCTTCTCGCCCGTGTCGTCGCCGCTGTCGGAGCCGACCAGGGCCGTCAGGTAGGCGAGGTAGCCGGGGACCAGCGGGACCACGCACGGGGACGCGAACGAGACCACGCCCGCGAGCAGCGCCACCCCAGCGGCCAGCACGAGCGGCCCGCTGGTGGCGATGGCGGTCGGGTCCACGCCGTTCAGGGTAGGCATGGGACCTTGGTCCTACGGGGACCGGGTCTCCCCCGGGAGAAGTTCGTCCCGTCATGCAACAGATCGGCCGGCGACTCCGTTGAGGGTCCGATCACGGAGTCGAGTAGCCGATCGGGAGTGGCCGATGGAGTTCGCTGAGTACGTGGCCAGGCAGCGTCCCGCGCTGATGCGGTTCGCCACGGTCCTGACCTGCCAGACGTGGCTGGCCGAGGACCTGGTGAGCGACGTGCTCGGCCGGGCGTTCGAGCGGTGGGACCGGATCTCGGGGGTGGCCGAGCCACACGCCTACGTGCGTCGGATGGTCGTCAACGAGTACCTGTCCTGGCGCAGGCGGCTGGCCCGCACGGCACCGAGGGCCGACCTGGAACCGGACACGGTGGGGTACGGCGACGGCGCCGACGAGCGGGCCGAACGGGACGCGATGATCCGCCGGCTCGCCGGCCTGCCGAGGAAGCAGCGGGCGGCGGTGGTCCTGCGCTACTACGCCGGGCTGCCCGACGCCGAGATCGCCGCGCAGCTGGGTTGCCGGGAGGCGACGGTACGCAGCCAGATCCACCGGGCACTCGCCGCTCTGCGCATCGACATGACCGCCAGTTCCCACGCATACCAGGAGACCTCATGACCGACCTGCGCACCCTGCACGACGCCTTCGCCGAGCTGGAGCGGCGGGCCGACGCCGCCGCCGCGCCGTCCATGGCCCCGCGACCACGCCGGGCCATGGGTCTGCGGCTGGTGCCGGTGGCCGCCACCGTCGTCGCCGTGGCGGGGCTGGCCGCCGGCGCGATGTGGTTGGTGCCGGGCGACGACGGCGGCACGCAGTCCGCCAGCCCGCCGACCGCCAGCTCGACGTCGGCGCCGACCACCCCGGAGGGGCCGGTGCCCAGCTCGCCGGACGATCTGATCAACCGCTTCAAGCGGGTGCTCGGTGACACGGCGACGTTCACGGTGAAGGACACCGCCGGCAACGGCCCCGGGACGGCGACGGTGCCTCCCGACCCGACCGGGGAGACCGCCGGGCAGCCGTTGCCGGGTTCCACGATCACGTCCGAGGTCAACGTGCACACCCTCCCCGGGGCGTTCATCAACGGGACCCTCACCACCAAGGCCGGCGCCAAGGGCGGCTTCGACCTGCAGATCTACGCCGGCGACCCGGGGGTGATGGTCACGTGCTCCGAGGAGGCCGACGACTGCGCGACCACCACCCTGCCCGATGGCTCGACGCTGTCGATCTGGGTGATGCGGCTCCAGGACCCGGGTGGGATCACCTACGAGGCGAACCTCGCCCGTCCCGACGGCACGACGCTCATCATGCACGTCAGCAACCAGGCGGACCCCAAGGGCGCCGGTGAGATCTACGGGCCGCAGCCGCCGTTCACCACCGACGAGCTCAAGGCGATCATCACCTCCGACCGCTGGTGATGACGGAGTGTGGGCCGGCCGCCGGGCCGGCCCACACTCATTTCTCGGCCACGAGGCGGTCGAGCACCGGGGTGAGGTCGGTCGCCAGCAGGTCACGCAGGAAGATCGCCGCCACGCGGTGCTGCTTGTCCAGCACGATCGTGGAGGGGACGGCCGCCCGCGGGTAGCCCTGCAGTGCCAGCAGGGACCGCTGGGGCGGGTCGTACAGGGACGGGTAGGTCAGGCCGGTGTCCCGCATGAAGTCCTGGGGGAAGCTGCGGTCGTCGTCGCGGACGTCGACGCCCAGGACCTGCACGCCCTTGTCCCCGTAGGACTCCCAGACCTTCTGCATCTGCGGCGCCTCGACCCGGCACGGCGGGCACCACGCGCCCCAGATGTTCAGGACCACGACCTTGCCCTCGTAGTCCGCCAGCTTCAGCTGCTTGCCCTCGTCCATCAGGCTCTCGCCCTCGAGGGTGCCGATCTTCTTGCGCTCGTCGCCGTCGTAGGTGATGTCGGTCTCGCCGCCGGGGCTGACGAAGTTGAACTCCGAGCCGTTGGCCACCGCGTCCGAGCCGGTCGAGCAGCCGGTCACCAGCAACGCCGCGGCCAGTAGCAGTACCAGTTTCCTCATGCCCCGGTCACCTTCGGGCTGCTCGCGCCCGCCGGTTCGGTGTACCGGATCGCGACCAGGCTCTCGTTGTCGAACAGCAGGCTGGTCAGCGACGCCAGCGAGCACTGGCGCCGCCTGGGGTCGTGCCACAGGCGCTTGCCCTCCAGGAACCGGCGCAGCGTCCAGATCGGCAGCTGGTGGGACACGCACACCGCCTCGTGGCCCTCCGCCGCGGCCCGGGCCCGGTAGACCGCGCCCAGCATGCGGCGCGCGATGTGCAGGTACGGCTCGCCCCACGACGGCAGAAAGGGGTTGTGCAGCCGCGGCCAGTGCTTGGGTGAGCGCAGGGCACCGTCCCCGATGGACACCCGCTCGCCCTCGAAGGAGTTGTCGGCCTCGATCAGCTGCTCGTCCGTGTCGAGGGTCAGCTGGTGGGAGTCGACGATCGGGGCCGCGGTCTCCTGCGCACGCTGCAGCGGGGACGCGACCACGTGCGCGATGTCGTTGCCCGCCAGGTGTTCCGCCACGATCAGCGCCTGCCGCTGGCCCAGGTCGGAGAGTCTGAAGCCCGCGAGCCGGCCGTACAGGATGCCGGTCGGGTTGTGCACCTCGCCGTGCCGTAACAGGTGCACGACCGTCCTTGTGCTCACGACTCCCCCTCGCAGGCTCCGGGGAGCCGCTCGCGGTCGCCCTGTGTTTGATGGTTCGCTCCGCAAGCTCCGCTCACTTCTCCCCCTCCGCCGCGGCGGCCGCCGCGGCGGGCAGTGCCGCCGCGATGATGTCGAACGTCTCGTCGGTCATCGCGGCGTTGACGAACCACGCCTCGAACGCGCTCGGCGGCGCGTACACGCCGCCGTCCAGCAGTGCGTGGAAGAACGCCGGGAACCGGCCGGTGGCCGAGGCCTTGGCCTCGGCGAAGTTCCGGACCGGCGCCTCGGTGAAGAACACGCTCAGCAGGTTGCCCGCGAACTGGACCCGGTGCGGGACACCCGCGTCGGTGAGCGCGTTGCCCAGCAGCGCGCCGAGCCGGGTCGCGTTGGCGTTGAGCCTCATGTACGTCTCGGAGGTCGCCGCCCGCAGCGAGGCGAGGCCCGCGGCCACCGCAACGGGGTTCCCGGACAGCGTGCCCGCCTGGTAGACCGGGCCGGCCGGGGCCAGGTGCGCCATGACGTCCGCGCGGCCGCCGAACGCCGCCGCGGGCAGGCCGCCGGACATGACCTTGCCGAACGTGTACAGGTCGCCGGCCACCGTGTCGATGCCGTGCCAGCCGGCCTCCGTGACGCGGAAGCCGGTCATGACCTCGTCCATGACCAGCAGGGCGCCGTGGCGGTGCGTCAGCTCGCGCAGGCCCTCGTTGAAGCCGGGCTCCGGCGGGACGGCACCCATGTTGCCGGCCGCGGCCTCGGTGATCACGGCCGCGAGTTCGTCGCCGTGCTCGGCGAACGCGGCGCGGACCGCGTCGAGGTCGTTGTAGGGCAGGACGATCGTGTCGCCGGCCTGCGCGCCGGTGACGCCCGGGGAGTTGGGCAGCGCGAACGTGGCGACGCCGGAGCCGGCCTCGGCGAGCAGCGCGTCGACGTGGCCGTGGTAGCAGCCGGCGAACTTGACGATCTTGGGACGGCCGGTGAAGCCGCGCGCCAGGCGGATGGCGCTCATCGTGGCCTCGGTGCCGGAGTTGACCAGCCGCACCTGCTGGACGGGGTCGACGCGGCGGATGATCTCCTCGGCGAGGTCGATCTCGGCCTCGGTGGGGGTGCCGAAGGACAGGCCGCTCGTCGCGGCGGCGCGGACGGCCTCGACGATCGGCGGGTGGGCGTGCCCGTGGATCATCGGCCCCCAGGAGCTGACGAGGTCGACGTACCGGTTGCCGTCGGCGTCCCACAGGAAGGGACCGTCCCCACGGGACATGAACCTCGGGGTACCGCCGACCGCCTGGAACGCGCGGACCGGGGAGTTCACCCCGCCGGGGGTCACCGACTGGGCACGCTTGAAGAGAGCTGCGGACTGTTCGGTCGTCACCCGCCCAGTCTTACACCGCTATTTCGCGCGCTTCGGCCGGGCACGGACCGCGAGGATCACCTGGCGCAGGGCGTCGAGGAGGAGGACCGCGGCGACCGTGCCGAGCAGGATCGCGAGCGCCATCCAGCTGCCGACGAAGCGGGTGGACTCCAGCACGATGCCGTTGGGGTAGTGCTCGACGATCTTCGCGATGCCCCGCGGCCACATGTCGAACGCGAACCACACGGCGATCGCCGCGACGACCAGCTCACCGAGCGCGACGAACGCGCGCCAGGGCTTGTGCAGCCGCCCGGGCTCGGTTGGCGGCGGGGCGACGAGCTCTTCGGTGGCCACGGTCACCTGTCTACCTTCTCACGGGCCCTGGCGGGCGCGCAGTCGACGCTCTTTGTGCTCGGCGAAGTACTTCGTGGACTCCGGGCGGAACATGTAGATCACCGCGGTGACACCGAACGCGACCTCGGCGAGGTTCCACATGAGCGCCAGCTCGGGCCCGCTGCCGGCGATGGCGGTGAGGAAGCTCCACACGCCCATCGCCGTGTAGATCGTGAGCAGGATGCGTGCCCAGTTCCGGCCGGCCCGCATCTTCACCGCGAACAGGATGAACAGCCCGGCGAAGATCGCGATGCTGAACCCGAGGATGACCTGCATGGCGCCGACCAGCGTGGACGGGCTGAGCCGCTGCTCGGGCGGCATGGCGTCGACCGTCTCGGTGACCCAGCTGGTCAGCAGGGCCCTGTCGAGCAGGACGGTGAAGACGGTGGCGAGGGAGCTGATGGCCACGCTCGCGAGCACCGCCTGGAACGCCGAGTCGACGGCCTTGGGCCTGATGATGGGCTCTTCCACGCTGCCTATTCTTTCTCACCGTCCTTCTCGACGATGCCGGCCAGGGCGGCGAGCAACGCCTCGCCGTCCAGTGCCCAGGCCAGGGCCACCGTGCCGTCCTTGAGGCGGATCGGGACCTCGGTCGTCTTGCGGGGCGGGGTCCAGCCGCCGCCGAGGACCCGCGCCCCCGGCGCCGCGCCGACGTCGGTGACCTTGGTGATCTTCTCGGTGTCGATCGTCTCGCGGCCCTGCGTGAGCTGGCTCGGGGTGAGCTCGACCCGGTAGACCTTGCGGCGGGCGTTCACCCACAGGGCCGCGATCCCGAACAGCACGATGCCGATGACCAGCCACGGGACGGTGTGGACCGGTCCCGTGGTGGCTTCCAGAGCGGCGCCCGCGCCCGCGAAGGCGGGTCCCCAGAGCAGCGGCCACCAGGTCGAGCCCGGTTCCGCGTAGAGGACCCGCTCGTAGCTCACGGCAGCTGGCGTGGCGGGAAGTAGGCGCGGGAGCTGGGCGCCCACAGCAGCGCGAGACCGATCAGGGCGAACATCGCGCTGAGGATGCCGAGCTGCGTGCCGTTCAGGAACAGGTGGAAGATGATGAGGATCACGGCGAAGATCGTCACCAGCGTGCGGGCGCGGCGGGTGCCCTCGGTGGCCTTGTAGCCGAACAGGCCGAGGAAGATCGTGAACGCGAGCGCGGCGATGGTCACGATCCAGAGGATCTGGTTGACCGCGCTGGTGATCTGCTCCGGGGTGATCTTCGGGTCCTTGTTGTTCTTGATCTGGGCGTCGATGATCTGCTGCTTGTAGACCAGGGACAGGACCATGCTGAAGAGCCAGATCAGGCCGGCGGCGGTGAAGAAGTAGAAGGAGAAGCGGAGCATGCGCGGGGGCGGCTCCTCGAAGCGCCGCTTCGCCTGGGCGCGGAGGGCCTGCTCCTGCGGGGGCGGCGGGGCCTTCTCCAGCTCGGCCATGAGCGGCTCGGCGTCCTCGGCCTCACTGGCCTGCCGCGCCTTGGCGGAGGCCTTGCTCTCGGCGGTCTCGGCCGCGGCGGTCTCGGCCGCGGCAGGCTCGGCCGCGGCAGGCTCGGCCGCGGCAGGCTCGGCCGGGGTGGCGGGTTCGGCGGTGGTGTCAGCCGGTGTCTCGGCGGTGCCCTCGGCCGGTTCCCGCTCAGCGGCGGGTGGCTCGGGAGCCTTGTCGGCCTTGGGCTCTGCTGGATCCGAATTGCCTGGCTTCGTCACGGGCCGCAGGTTACCTGTGTCTTTTCGGCTTACCGCAGCCAGGCCGCTGCCTCGACGGCCCAGTACGTCAGCACGATGTCCGCGCCGGCGCGCCTGATCGAGGTCAGGGACTCCAGGATCGCCGCTCGGCGGTCGCACCAGCCGCCCGCGGCGGCGGCCTCGATCATCGCGTACTCGCCGGAGATCTGGTATGCCGCCACCGGCACGTCCGCGATCTCCGCCACGGCGTGCAGGACGTCGAGGTACAGCATGGCCGGCTTGACCATGACCATGTCGGCGCCCTCGTCGAGGTCGAGCCTGACCTCGCGCAGTGCCTCGCGCAGGTTCGCCGGGTCCTGCTGGTAGGTCCGCCGGTCGCCCTTCAGCGAGCTCTCCATCGCGTCGCGGAACGGGCCGTAGAACGCGGACGAGTACTTGGCCGAGTACGCCAGGACGCCGGTGTCGACGTGCCCCGCCTCTTCGAGGGCGGCACGGATGGCGCCGACCTGGCCGTCCATCATGCCGCTCGGGCCCAGCAGGTGCGCCCCGGCTTCGGCCTGGGCGACGGCCATGCGGCCGTAGACCTCGAGCGTCGCGTCGTTGTCGACCCGGCCGGCGGCGTCGAGCACGCCGCAGTGGCCGTGGTCGGTGAACTCGTCCAGGCACAGGTCGGACATGAGCACGGTCTCGTCGCCCAGTTCCGACCGCAGGTCCCGCAGGGCGACGTTCAGGATGCCGTTCGGGTCGGTGCCACCGGAGCCGACCGCGTCCTTGTGCTTGGGGACGCCGAACAGCATCAGGCCACCGACGCCCGCCTGGACCGCCTCGACGGCGGCCTTGCGCAGGCTGTCGCGGGTGTGCTGCACGACGCCGGGCATGGTCGCGACCGGGACCGGCTCGGTCGCGCCCTCCTTGACGAACATCGGCAGCACCAACTGGCTGGGCCGCACGGTCGTCTCGGCGGCAAGCCGGCGCATGGCGGCCGTCGACCGCAGTCGGCGGGGCCTCTGGTCAGGAAACACGGCTAACTCCAACCTGCCCTGAAAGGCGCGTTCGAGACGTCGGCGATGCCCTGAAAGGCGCGTTTGGGACGTTGAGCGTCCTGAACGCGCCTTTCAGGGCACCGGTCATGTCCGCAACGCGCCTTTCAGGGCATCGGGCGCGCTCAGCGGCGGGCGCGCTTGGTCTTGCGCGGCGGGGGCAGGGCCCCCTCGGCCCGCAGACGGGCGGCGTGCTCGGCCAGCGCGTCGACCAGCGCGGGCACCTGCGCCACCTCGGGCTGCACGTCCACTCGCAGGCCGAACTCCCGCGCGGTCTCCGCGGTCTTCGGGCCGATGCAGGCGACGAGCGTGCGGGTGTGCGGCTTGCCGGCGATGCCGACGAGGTTCCGCACGGTGGACGACGAGGTGAAGCACACCGCGTCGAAGCCACCCGTCTTGATCATCTCGCGGGTCTCGGCCGGCGGCGGGGCGGCACGCACCGTGCGGTACGCGGTCACGTCGTCGATCTCCCAGCCGCGGTCGCGCAGGCCGGCGGCCAGCGTCTCCGTGGCGATGTCGGCACGCGGCAGCAGCACGCGGTCAACCGGGTCCAGGATGTCGTCGTACGGCGGGAACTCCTCGAGCAGGCCCTCGGAAGACTGCTCGCCGGAGGGCACCAGCTCCGGGATGATGCCGAAGCCGCGCACCTTCTCCGCGGTGGCCTCGCCGACGCAGGCGATCTTCACGCCGGAGAACGCACGCGCGTCCAGGCCGAACTCCTCGAACTTCTCCCACACCGCGCGCACGGCGTTGGTCGAGGTGAACACGATCCACTGGTAGCGGCCGTCCACCAGACCCTTGACCGAGCGCTCCATCTGCGCGGGGCTGCGCGGCGGCTCGACCGAGATGGTCGGGACCTCGGACGGGATGGCGCCGTGCAGCCGCAGCCGCTCGCTCATCTCGCCGGCCTGGTCCTTGGTGCGCGGCACGAGCACACGCCAGCCGTACAGGGCGCGCGACTCCCACCACGAGAGCTTGGTGCGTTCCGCGACGGCCTGGCCGACCGTCACGACGAGGTTGCCGGAGATCTCACCGGCGTCCTGCGCGAGCGTGGCGAGCGTGGTGTCGAGCGTGCGCTGGCCGGCGCCGGTGCCGTCGGCGGTCACCGCGACCGGGGTCTGCGGCGCGAGGCCGTGCTCGACGAGCGCGGACGCGGCCTCGGCGAGGTGGCTCGACGACGCGAGCAGGACGATCGGGCCCGGCGTCTTGGCGAGGCCGGCCCAGTCGACGTCACCGCGGACGTCCACCTCGGTGTGGGTGCCGCCGAGCGCGATGCCGGCGTACGCGGGCACGGCCGTCGCGGGCGGGACACCCGGCACGACGTCGTAGACCGCGGCGGTCCTGGCCACCGACTGCGCCTCGGCGACCAGACCGGAGTGCGTCAGGGGGTCACCGGAGACTAAACGGACGACGACGCGGCCCGCCTTGGACTCGGTGACGAGGTCCTTCGCGACGTCGGCGGGCTCGCCCACGGCCGGCCGGACCTCGGCCTCCGGGTCGGCCAGCGCGAGCACGCCGGACGGCACGTCCGGGTCGATCACCAGGAGCTCCGCGCGCCGGATCAGCTCCTGCGCACGGACGGTGAGAAGCCCGGCGTCGCCGGGCCCCGAGCCCACGAACGCGATGCGCCCGGAGGACTTTCGGGATTGGGTGGTCATTTCTCGGCCACTTCCTCTTATTACTTAGTGTGCTCGTCGCCGGTCAGCATGCCCGCGCCGAGCTCGAGCAGCTCCGCGGCCAACGCACGCCCGAGCTGCTCACCTTCTGTCAGGTCACCGGTGGCCGAGGCGCGGATCAGCTCGACGGCGGGCCCTTCGGCCTGGCTGCCGGGCGTCCAGTTCGCGGCCGCGACCCCACGCAGCGACAGGCGGTACACGATCCTGTCGTCCGCGTCGAAGTCCTCGACCACGTCGGCCAGTGCGCCGACCGGGGCCTGGCAGCCGGCCTCGAGCGCGGCCAGCAAGGCCCGCTCCGCGCCGACCGCGGCCCTGGTGGCTGCGTCGTCCACAATGGACTGAAGGAGGTGTTCGGTGTCCATGTCGTCGACCCGGCACTCCACGGCCAGCGCACCCTGCGCCGGCGCGGGCAGCACCTGGATCGGGTCGAGGACCTCGGTGATCACGTCGAGCCGGCCGATCCTGGCCAGGCCGGCACGCGCGAGCACCACGGCGTCCAACTCGCCGCCGTGCACCTTGCGGATCCTGGTGTCGACGTTGCCCCTGATGGGCACGACTGAAAGACCCAGCCCGAGCGCCTGGATCTGCGCCGCCCGCCGGGGCGACCCCGTGCCGACCCGCGAGCCCGCCGGCAGCTCACCGAGGGTGAGGCCGTCGCGGGCGACGAGCGCGTCCCTCGGGTCCTCCCGCGGTGGCACGGCGGCGAGGGAAAGCCGGGGGTCGGGCGCGGTCGGCAGGTCCTTGTAGGAATGGATGGCGACGTCCACCGTCCCGTCGGCCAGCGCGTCGCGCAGCGCGGAGGTGAACACGCCGATCCCGATCTCCGCGATGGGCGCCGAGGACTTGTCGCCCGGCGTGACGACGGTGATCAGCTCGGTCTTCGCGCCGGCGGCCTCGAGCTGCGCGGCGACGATCCCGCTCTGGGCGAGCGCGAGCGCGCTGCCCCGGGTGCCGATCCGGATCGTGCGGCTCACTTGTCACCATCCGCGGCGATGATGGCGGTGGGGAGCGTCGGGTCCAGCTGGAACAGTTCGCGCAGGGCCTCGGCGTACTCGACGCCGTTCGGGCCGGAGGCCAGTTCCTTCACGCGGACGGTCGGGGTGTGCAGCAGCTTGTCCACCACGCGGCGGACGGTCCGGGCCACCTCGGCGCGGGCCGTCGGCTCCAGGTCGAGGCGGGAGTTCAGGCGCAGCAGCTCGGCGTCGACCACTTCCGCGGCGCGGCGGCGCAGGGCCGTCACCGTCGGGGTGACCTCGGCGGACCGCTGGGTGGCGAGGTAGGCACCGACCTCGTCCGCGACGATCTTGGTGGCGCGTCGGGTGTCGAGGCCGCTCGGAGACTCGGCGAGGCGGCGCTGCAGGCTCTCCAGGTCGACGATCGTGACGCCGCGCACGAACGCGACGTCCGCGGCCACGTCGCGGGGCAGGCCCAGGTCACACACGACCAGGGGCTTCACCCGCGGCTCGATCATGCCGGCGTCGATGACCGTCGCGGTCGCGCCGGTGCAGGAGATCACGATGTCGGCGGCGGCGATGTGGGCAGGCAGGTCCGCCAGGCCCACCGCGGTCGCCGGGGTGCCCTGCTCGACCTGCAGCTCCGCCATGCGGGCGCCGGTCTCGCGGGTCCGGTTCGCGATGACGATCTCGCCGATGCCGGCGCGGCGCAGCGCGGCCGCGGAGAGGCCGCCCATCGAACCGGCGCCGACGATCAGGGCGCGCCGGCCGGCCACGCCGTCGAGCACGGCAGCCGCGTCGGCCAGTGCCTCCGACACGACCGAGCCGCCGGCCGCGTCCAGGCCGGTCTCCGTGTGGACCCGCTTGCCGACCCGCAGCGCACGCTGGAACAGCTCGTGCAGCGTGCGGCCCGCGGTGCCCGCCTCGCGTGCGGTGTTGTAGGCCGTGCGGACCTGGCCGAGGATCTGCGCCTCGCCGACGACCATCGAGTCGAGGCCGGCGCCGACCCGGAACAGGTGCTCGGCCGCCGCGGCCGCGTAGTGCACGTACAGGTGCTCGTACAGCTCGGCCACGTCCAGGCCGGAGTGCCGGCCGAGCACGCCGACCACGTCCGCCAGACCGGCGTGGAAGGCCTGCACGACCGTGTAGACCTCGACGCGGTTGCACGTCGTGACCAGTGCGGCCTCGACGACGTTCTCGCACCGCATCAGCTCGTCGAGCACCTTGCCGGCCTCGCCGGCCGGCACCGTGGCGCGTTCGAGCACCCGCAGGTCCGCGGACCTGTGCGAGATGCCTACCGCCAGGACACTCATCTTCTGACCACCGCCCCGTCGTCAACAGCGTGGCGCGGCGTGCCGTTCACCCGGCCACTGTTCCGTGGCTGCGGTGCGGTCTCCCCGGTCGGCGCGCTGTCGGCGCGCCTGGCCTGGTGGAACGACAGGATCTGCAGTTCCACCGCGAGATCGACCTTGCGGACCTCGACCGTCTCCGGCACCTGGAGCACCACCGGGGCGAAGTTCAGGATGCACTCCACCCCCGCCGCCACCAGCCGGTCGCACACCGTCTGGGCGGCGGCCGGCGGCGTGGCGATGACGCCGATGGTGATCTCCTTGGCCCTGCACACCGCCGGGATGTCGTCGATGTGGTGGACCGGGATCCCACCGACGGGCACGCCCATCAGGTCGGGGTCGACGTCGAAGAGTGCGGACACCGGGAAGCCTCTGCCAGGGAACCCGCCGTAGTTGGCGAGCGCATGTCCGAGGTTACCGATCCCCACCACTGCCACGCTCTGTTCACGGGTGAGGCCGAGGACACGTTCAATCTGGTCGATGAGCACCTCGACCTCGTATCCGACGCCACGCGTGCCGTACGTGCCGATGTAGGAGAGATCCTTGCGGAGCTTCGCGGAGTTGACGCCGGCCGCGACCGACAGCTCCTCGCTGGACACCGTGCCGATGCCCTGCTCCTTCATCCCGGAGAGAACCCGCAGGTAGACCGCGAGGCGCGCGACGGCGGCCTCGGGGATGGCCCGTGGGGAGAGCGCGCCCTGACCGTTGGTCAGTGGCGGCATGGGGGCGGTGACTTCCGCGGCGTTCTCCGCTGGCGGTACTGGCCTTCTACCGTTCGCGCCGGACTGGCCACGCTGCGCCACGCTGATACTCCTCGAAAGACTCGCCCCTGGGAATGTTCATACGGTAGCCGCTTGTGAACGCAGGCACAAAGTCGCCGGCCAGAGCCGGTTTTCATGCCCTCCTGACGATGTAAGCAGCCGCGTCTCCACCTCCTCTAGTGCCCTAGGAGGTTCCGGGTCATCCGCCGGCAACCGACGGGATGATGTGGACCTCGGCGACGTCGCGCAGAGGGGTGGCCGCGCCGCCGAGGTGCCGGCACTCCTCGCCGTCGACGTAGAAGTTCACGTACCTGCGCAGCTGGCCGCTCTCGTCGCGCAGGCGGCGCTCCAGACCGGGGTAGCGCCGGGCGAGCGCGTCGAGGACGTCGGCCAGCGTCGCGTCGTCCCCGACGCTCACGTCGACCGTCGCCTGGTCGCCGGCCCGCGGGCGCAGCGTCGCCGGCAACCGCACCGTGACGTCCACGGCTAAGCCACCACGGCCCGCACGGACAGCACGTCCGGCAGGTTCTGGACGACCGGCCGCCAGTGCTCACCGTCGTCGCGGCTGCCGTAGACGGAGCCGGCGCGGGTGCCGAAGTAGATGCCGGCGCGGTCGGCGGCGTCGACGCACATCGCGTCACGCATCACCGCGTTCCAGAACGGGTCGGGTAAGCCGTCGGTCAGCGCGTCCCACGACGTGCCGGCGTCCTCGCTGCGGTAGACCGCGCAGCGGCCGTCCGGCGCGAACCGCCGCGCGTCGGCGACGAGCGGGAAGTTGTAGACGACGTCGGGCCGGTGCGGGTGGACGACCATCGGGAAGCCGAAGTCGGACGGCAGGCCCTCGGCGATGGACTGCCAGGTGACCGCGTCGTCGTCGCTGCGGTAGACGCCGTGGTGGACCTGCGCGTAGAACCGCTCCGGCCGGTCCGGGTGCTGGGCGATCTTGTGCACGCAGTGGCCGTACTCGGGGTACGGGTCGGGCACGTGGACGGCCCTGATGCCGTGGTTGCGCGGCGCCCACGTCTCGCCGCCGTCCTCCGTGACGTACACGCCGCCCGTCGACATCGCGACGGTCAGGCGGGCGGGGTCGGTGGGATGGGGCACGATCGAGTGAATCGCCTTGCCACCGCCGCCGGGCGTCCAGTGCTCGCGGTGCGGGTGGTCCCACAGGCCGCGGACCAGCTCGAAGGTCACGCCGCCGTCGGTGGACCGGAACAGCGCGGACGGCTCGACGCCCGCGTAGACGACGTCCGGCTCCGCGCCGGGCGCGAACTGCCAGACGCGGACGAGTGCCTCGCCGGTGTCCTCGGGGAAGGCGATCGGGGCGTGGTCGGGCTCGTGCCACGTCCGGCCCAAGTCGTCGCTGTAGGCCACGCTCGGGCCGTAGTGCTCGCTCGTGATGCCCGCCAACAGGCGGGGCGTCGAGCGGCGGCTGTCGAACCCGACACCGTAGACGTCGGTCATCGGGTGGTGCGGGCCGGTGATCTCCCAGCTCTGGCGGTCGTCCTCGCTGGTGGCGACCCAGAGCCCCTTGCGCGTACCGATGGCGAGTACGGCAGTCATTGGCGGACCTCCTCCTTCGGACTCCTGCAGATCCGCCAGGACGCTACGCCCGCACACCGACAATCAGGCCACGGTTACCTCGATCGTGTGCCAGCCCGTCGCGCCGTCCGGGGCGGGGTCGGCCGCCGCCTCCGTCTGGGTGTAGCCGGACCTGTCGGTGGCGCGGACCTGGATGCGGTGCGTGCCCGGCTTCAGGTCCACGGTCACCCGCCACATGCGCCACGTGTTGACGTCGACCTCGGTGCTCAGCCGCGCCGCGTGCCAGTCGTCGTCGACGCGGACCTCGACCTTCTCGATGCCGATGGTCTGCGCCCACGCGGTGCCGGCGATGGTGGTCCGGCCCTTCGGCAGGCCGGTGCCGTCCTGCGGGTTGTCGATGCGGGACGAGGTCTTGATGGGGCCCTTCGCGGACCAGCCGCGGGGGATCCAGTAGGCCTGCCGGTCCTTGAACGTCGTCAGTTCCATGTCGACCACCCATTTGGTGGCGGAGACGTAGCCGTACAGGCCGGGGACGACCATGCGGGCCGGGAAGCCGTGCTCCTGCGGCAGCGGCTCGCCGTTCATGCCGATGGCGAGCATGGCGCCGCGGTTGGGGTCGAGCACCGCGTCGACCGGAGTGCCGGCGGTGAAGCGGTCGATGCTGGTGGAGAACAGCTGGTCGGCGCCCGGTTTGACGCCTGCCTCGGCGAGCAGGTCGCGGAGGGGGACGCCGATCCAGTTGGCGTTGGAGATGAGGCCGCCGCCGACCTCGTTGGACACGCAGGTCAGGGTCACCGGCCGCTCGATGAGGGAGCGGTCGCGGATGTCGGCGAACGTGAACTCGACGGTCCGGTCGACCAGGCCGTGGATGCGCAGGCGCCAGTCCTGGGCGGCGACACGGGGCAGCGTGAGGGCGGTGTCGATGCGGTAGAAGTCGCGGTTGCTGGTGATGAACCGGGCGCTGCCGCTGCCGGCGAAGTCCGCGCCGGGTGGAAGCTTCGGCGCGGGGCTGGCGGGGACGAGCCGGCCGATCTCGGCACGGGACTGCTCGACGTCCACGCGGTTGCCGGACAGCTGGCCGATCACGCCCGCGGCACCCGCGCCGATGACCACACCGGCACTGGCACGGAGGAACCGGCGGCGGCTCTCGTGGTCCTGTTCGACTGGCCAGGCTCTGCCGTGCAGCCAGTTGAAGGTGAGCAGGCCGACGACCATGCTGACGGCCGGCGCGATGATGCCGAGTTGCCCCAGGTCGGGACGGGTGAGGACGGCGACGAACCCGAGCAGGCCCTGCACGGCGGCGATGATCAGCCCGGGGACCGGCCTGGTCCGGGACAGGAGCCCGGCGAGCGCGGTCAGCCCGAGGATGACGACCGTGACGCCGATGAAGAGAACGAGCTTGTCGGCCGTGCCGAAGGTGTCCTTGGCCCACTCGACGACCGGGTGCGGCGAGATGTCCCGCACCCAGTTGCCGACCGCGAGGAACGGCGAGGCGGCCGGCCCGACGAACGCGGCGACGAGGTGACCCGCGCCGAGCGCGGCGACGAGCGAGATGAACGCGACGGCGATCGCCCTGGTTCTCGGCAGCCGCTCCGCGGGTGCGGGCGTGGCGGCGGCACGCGTCTCGAGTTGCACACCTCTACGTTCGGCGCGGAGGCCCGTTCGGTTCAACTCCAACGCGATTACGGAGTTCTTACCCGACCGTCCGCGGTGGGGCACCGAACTCATCGGTGACTGCCCGATGACGAAAGGTGGCCCCCGATGACCCGCCCCAGCGACCAGACGGCGTTCCTACCGCCGGCCTCCGGCCCCCAGCAACCAGCCTACTGGCAGCCACCGACGGGACCCGCGCCCGCGACGGGCGGCTGGGGACAACCGGCCGGGCTGTGGACAGGTGCCCCCGTTCCCCCTGCTCAGGAAGGCCTTCGGTCGGTGCCCACCGGTACGCTGGATACCGGGGGCCGGCGGCCGAACCGCCTGGTCCTCGCGGTGCTGCTGGCCGTCATGACCGCGGCCGCGGCGGTGCTCGGCGTGCTGTACGTGGTCGACTCCGCCGATGCGGCCGACTCACTGGCCACCGCCCAGTCCACCGCCGCGAGCGAGCGCGGCGCCCGTCAGCGGGCCGAGGACGCCCGCGACGAGGCCGAGGACCGCGCCGCGACCGCCGAGGGCGAACGGGACGACGCCAAGGCCGCCGCCGACAAGCTGTCGGCGTGCCAGCAGGCGTCGAAGGACCTGCTGGTGGCGTTGAACGGCGACCCGAACGCACCGGCCACCAACCAGGCCGGCGCGGACGCGCTGAGACGCATGGCCACCAACTGCCAGTAGCCCCCGCGTGTCCAACCCGCCCGACGGGCGTGTCCAACGCGCCCGGCCAGCGAGTTCAACAAACGCGGCCGGCACAGTTTGTCGAACTCACCCGTCGCGAGCGTTGGACACGCGGGGTCTGGGCGTTGGACACGCCTGTTGGTCAGTGGGTGAGGGCGGCGCGGAGGCGGGGTTCCTCCACGCGCCAGTAGCCGTGTTCCTCGCCGTCGATCAGGATCACCGGAACGCGTTCGCCGTACTCGGCGCGCAGCTCCGGGTCCGCGTCGACGTCCGTGGTCTCCCACGGCACGGACAGCTCCCCGCAGATGCGCTCGACCTCGGCCTCCGCCACCTCGCACAGGTGGCAGCCCTGCCTCGTCACCACAGTCACCACGTCACGCGACGTTACCCCGCAGGGACGCCCGGCGGAGCTTGCCCGTCGCCGAGTGGGGCAGCTCGTCGGTGAAGTGGACGTTCCTCGGCACCTTGAACCGGGCCAGCCGCTCGGCGCAGTGCTCGCGGACCTCGTCCTCGGTCAGCGTCGCGCCCTCGCGCAGCACCACGAAGGCGACGACCTGCTCGCCGGTCCGCTCGTCCGGCACGCCGACAGCGGCCGACTCGACGACGTCCGGCAGCTCGTCGATGACCCGCTCGACCTCGTTGGGGTAGACGTTGAAGCCGTTCACGATGATCAGGTCGTTGGCGCGGTCGACGAGGCGCAGGTCGCCGTCGGCGTCCAGGTAGCCGACGTCGCCCGTGCGGAACCAGCCGTCCTCGTCCGGGCCGCCGGCGCCGTCCGGCCAGTAGCCGCTGAACAGGTTCGGGCCGCGGGCGGCGACGCGGCCCGTCTCCGGCTCCTCGCCGTCGAACCAGCCCTCCTCGTCGGGGTCGGCCGGGACGCCCTCGCCGCCGATGATCCGCAGCTCGACGTCCGGCAGCGGGCGGCCGACCGAGCCGGCCTTGGCGACCCCGCTGACCAGGGTGGACGTCAGCACGGGGCCGGTCTCGGTGAGGCCGTAGCCCTCGAACACCGGCAGCCCCGTGGCCTTCTTGATCGCCGACAGCACGGCGGGCGGCAGCGGCGCGGCGCCGGAGGTCAGGAGCCGGACCGACGCCAGGCCCTCGGCGAGCCGCTCGGGGTCGGCGGCGGTGAGCGCCTGGTACATGGCCGGGACGCCGACCAACGCGGTGACCTGGTGTTCCACGCACACGGACAACGCGCGCTCGGTGCCGAAGCTCTCCATCAGCACGGCCGTGGCGGCGGCCGACGCGACCTGCAGCAGGCCCGGGCCGAGCCCGTAGGCGTGGAACAGCGGCACGACCAGCAGGACCCGGTCGCTCGCGGTGACCGGCGGCGGCTTGAGCTGGGCGCACTGCCGGACGTTGGACAGCAGCGCGCGGTGGGACAGCATCACGCCGCGCGGCACGCCCGCGGTGCCCGAGGTGTAGCAGAGGACGGCGATGTCCTCGCCGCTCCCCGTGGCCGGTCGCGGCTCGCCGGTCGCGGCCAGGTCGGGCGCGTCGATCGTGTCGCCCACGACCAGCTTCGCGCTGCTGTCCTCGATCAGCCGCGGCAGCTCGGGCGAGGCGGCGGCGGCCGGCACTGCGATGCCGCCGGCCCGCAGCACGGCGAACAACGCGACGCAGAACGCAGGGCCGTTCGGCAGCGTGATCGCCACCCGATCGCCTGTTTCGAGCCCGGCGTCGGCGAGCCTCGCGGCGTAGGCGTCGACCGCGTGGTTGGTTTGACTCCAGGTGAGTACCTGACCGCTGGCCGTGTCCACGACGGCCGTGCGGTCCGGGGCTCGCTCGGCCGCCTCGGCGACCAGGTCGGCAACGTTGCCGGTCAGCGCGTCGACCATCGAAACCCCTTCATTCGGCGCAACTTTCCGGCAGTGTGGCACGACTCACTTACGTCATGGTTGACCACCTCCTGAGTCTTCCTCAGTGGTGGACCTACCTACTATCCAGTAACTACACGTATGCTGCCAAGGTCGCCGGCCGTGCCCCGTCACCGCCGGTGGGCCAGCCGAGGGAGTCGAGCATGCAGACCGTACGCCCAGCTCAGCGGGCTGCGGTGGGGGATGCTCGGATCCCGCGACAGGAGTCCCCCGTGGAGGCACCGGAGCCCGGTGGATCGTGGGAGCTGGTGCGCGCCGCCCAGGAGGGTGATCGGTCGGCGTTCGCACTGCTCTACGACAAGTACGTTGACGTGGTGTTCCGATATGTCCTTTTCCGGGTCGGGGACCGGGAACTGGCCGAGGACGTCACCAGTGAGACCTTCCTGCGCGCGCTGCGCCGGATCTCGTCGGTGACGTACCAGGGCAGGGACGTCGGCGCCTGGTTCGTGACGATCGCCCGAAACCTCGTGCTGGACCACGTGAAGTCCAGCCGCTTCCGCCTGGAGGTGACGACGGCCGAAGTCGATGACTCCGGCCGCGTCGAAGCCGGGCCCGAACAGCAGGTGCTGGCGGGCGCCACCAGGTCGGCGCTGCTGGAGTGCATCCGGCAGCTGGGCGATGACCAGCGGGAATGCATCGTGCTGCGGTTCCTCCAGGGCCTGTCGGTCGCGGAGACCGCGGTGGTGATGTCCCGCAACGAGGGCGCGGTGAAGGCGCTGCAGCACCGTGCCGTTCGGCGACTCGCGCAACTGTTGCCGCCCGACCTTCGCTGATTGCGTAACTTTGGCGGCCCCAGAATCGTTTTTCCATTCGTGGACGGCGAGAACAGAGGCGAGCACGACCGTGCGGTCGTGCGTGCCCTGAGGTCGCTGGAACCGCTGATGGTCCCCACGGCCAACGAACGTCAGCGGATCCGCGACCGGATCCTGCTCGCCCTCGACACGGACGAGGAGCCCAACAGATCCGTCTCGACGGATCTCCCCGACGCACCGGCGGCGGACGCCTCGTTACCGAAGGCCGTTCCCGGGCCACGAAGCCGCACCGAGCCGGACGCCGACGCGCACACGCCGACCGCCGACCGCCCTGCCAGCGGGCGGGCCGGCGCGAAGCCGGCTGCCCGCCGGTCCGACGGCGGACGCCCGGGCACCACGGACGCCAAGCCGGACGCCGCCGCGCGGACGCCGACCACCGAGGGCCCGGCCAGCGCGAAGCCGGCTCCCCGTCGGCGCGATGGTGGGCGTGGCGGGGCACGGCCGGACACCGCGCGAACGCCGACCACGGACAGTCCTGCCGGCAGGCGGGCCGGTTCTCGGCGGCCTGATGGCGCGCGTGGGTCGACTCGGCCGGGTAGGACGGAGGCCGAGCGGCGGCCGGAGGCCAGACGGGAGCTGAAGGCCAGGCGGCACGGGGTGCTGGCCGGGGCACGTGGCCGGCTGGCGGTCGCGGCGTTGGCGTTGCTCGCGCTGGTGGGGTCGCTGGCCGGGATGAGTGTGCTGGCCGCCCGCGACGCACTGCCCGGCGACGCGCTCTACGGCGTCAAGCGCACCGCGGAGGCCGCCTCGCTCGGGTTGACCTTCGGGGACGAGCCCAAGGCCCTCAAGCACCTCGAGTTCGCCACCGCGCGGGTCAGCGAGATCGAGACACTGGCCCGGCGCTACCCGAACCCCGCCGACGCGCCGGTGGGCGGCTACCTGACCGCCCTCACCGACTTCGACAACGACGCCATCGCCGGCGCGCGGCAGCTCATCACGCTCGCCACCCGCAGCGACGGCCGGCTGCTCGAGGCGCTGCGGGACTGGTCGGCACAGCAGGCCTCCCGGCTGGAGCGGGTGGCCCCGCAGCTGCCGCAGGCCGCACGCACCCGCCAGAACGCCTCCCACGCCCTGCTCGACCGCATCACCACCCGCGCGGACGCCCTCCTGGCCCGCATGGACTGCTACCAAATAACCTCCGGCTCCTCCGACGACATCGGCGCGCTCCCCGCGACCGCGACATGCGAGGAGGGCAACCCCGCGCCCTCGTCGAGCGCGCAGCCCAGTGTGCCGGGGACCCCCGACAATCCCGGGCAGGCGACCGGCGGCCCGGAGACGCCGAGCCCGCCGCTGCCGTCGGCCGAGCCGACCCCCGCGGTGCCGCCGGTGCCCGTGCCGGGCGCGACCGTCACGGTGCCCCTGCCGACCGAACGCCCGTCCACGCCGAACACGTCGACGACGAACCCGCCGCTGATCTCGCTGCCGCCGTTGCTGCCCGGCCTCGGACTCGGCTGAGTGACCGGATTGTCGGTGCGTCCCGGTAGCGTTGAAACCGGGGGACCCCCTGGTGCACGAAGGGTCCTTTCGCTCGGGTTGGGAGGGTGAACCTGTTGCCGGTTGCCGTTCGGAAAGCCCGGCAGGCCTGCTCGCTACGCTGTTGGAGGTAGTAGCCGTTTGAACCAACTCGATCGCGGAGGCGATGCCGTGTCCCTGTGGCGTGGCCGTGGGAAGGAGCCGGAGCTGCTCGCCACCATCGCGGGTGAGGCCTCGGCCGAAGCCGCGTTCGTGCTCGAGCAGGCGCAGCGGCCGCGACCGCCGGTTGATCTCACCGCGGCCGCGTTCTTCGACGTCGACAACACGATGATGATGGGCGCGTCGATCTTCCACTTCGCGCGGGGCATGGCCGCCCGGAAGTTCTTCACCACCTCCGACCTGGCCAAGTTCGCGTTCCAGCAGGTCATCTTCCGCGTCGGCGGGCGGGAGACGCACGACAACATCCGCAACGCGCGCGAGTCCGGGCTGTCGTTCGTCGCCGGGCACTCGGTGGCGGAGCTGACCGCGCTCGGCGAGGAGATCTACGACGAGCTGATGGCCGACAAGATCTGGCCTGGCACCCGCTCGCTCGCCCAGATGCACCTCGACGCCGGCCAGCGGGTCTGGCTCGTCACCGCCACGCCCGTCGACCTGGCCGCGATCATCGCGCGCCGCCTCGGGCTCACCGGGGCGCTCGGCACGGTCCTGGAGAGCGAGGACGGCGTCTACACCGGCCGGCTCGTCGGCGAGATGCTGCACGGGCCCGCCAAGGCGCACGCCGTCCGCGCGCTCGCCGCCCGGGAGGGGCTGGACCTGCGGCGCTGCACGGCCTACTCGGACTCCGCCAACGACGTGCCCATGCTGTCCGTGGTCGGCACCGCGGTCGCGGTCAACCCGGACGGGACGCTCCGCGAGACCGCACGCAAGCGCGGCTGGGAGATCCGGGACTTCCGGACGGGACGCAAGGCCGCGAAGATCGGGGTGCCGTCGGTACTCGGCGCGGGCGCGGTCGCCGGCGCCGTGGTCGCGGGGCTCGCCTACCGGAAGAGGGCAACGTGATGACGGGGATCCTGATCCTGCTGGTCGCGGTGATCTGCCTCGGCGTCGGCTTCATCTACGGACGGCGCAACGGGATCGAGTACGAGCAGCGGCGCCAATTACGCGAACGCGACCCCGATTGGCCCTACTAGCCCCGGAAGACCGACTTTCGCTCGGCGACCATGCTGTCCAGGGTCTCCTGGATCGTCTCGCGGACGTGTTCGGCGGTCTCCAGTGCGACGCCGTGGTCCTCGAACTCGTCCGGGTCCGCCAGGTCCGTGCGGATGGGTGCGCCGAAGTCGATGTGCCACTTCGTCGGCAGTGGGATCGCGCCGAGCGGGCCGAGCAGCGGGAAGAACGGCGTGACCGGGAAGTACGGCAGGCCGAGCGCCTTCGCCAGCGGCTTCAGGTCGGCGATCTTCGGGTAGATCTCCTCGGCGCCGACGATCGAGCACGGGATGATCGGCACGCCCGCGCGCACGGCGGTCCGCACGAAGCCGCCCCGGCCGAACCGCTGCAGGCGGTAGCGCTCGGCGAACGGCTTGCCGATGCCCTTGAAGCCCTCCGGCCACACGCCGACAAGTTCACCCGATCGAAGTAGGCGTTCGGCGTCGGCGCCGCAGGCCAGGGTCTGGCCGGTCCGGCGGGCGAGCGTGCTCAGCACCGGCACCTTGAACACCAGGTCGGCGCCCAGCATGCGCAGGTGCTTGCCGCGCGGGTGGTTGTCGTGCACGGCGATCGCGGTCATCACCGCGTCCCACGGCAACGTGCCCGAGTGGTTGGCGACGATCAGCGCGCCGCTGTCGAGCGGCAGGTTGGCCGCGCCCGTGACCTCGACGCGGAACCACCGCTCGTACAGCAGCCGCAGCGGCGGCATGATCACCGCGTCGGTCAGCTGCGGGTCGAAACCGAACTCGTCGACCGGGTAGTCGCCGGTCAGGCGGTTGCGGACGAAGCCCCTGACCTTGCTGGCCAGCGACTCCGGACGGGGACGCAGCTCGGTCACCGACGCGAGCGGCCGCGACGGTCCAGCGGGCACCTCGTCGGGCACTCGCGGGCGCAGCGGGATGACTTCAGCTTCCTGGACAGGCACGTCTTTCCCCTCAGAATGACGGCTCAGCGACCGCGGACGTAGTCGTCGAACGCGGTGGCGGTGGTCCACTTCGGCGTGAACCCGAACGTGGTCTTGAGCCGGGTCGTGTCGATGACCCGCCCGTAGTTCAACAGCCGGGCCTGGCCCGGCGACAGCTCCACCCTGCCGCCCGCCAGGCGGGTGCCGAAGCCGAGGGCGGCCCGCGGCATCGGCAGCGGGACGCGGCCGGCGCGGCGGATCGCCTGGGACAGCATCAGCACCCCGTCCCCGCCCGCGTTGAACACGCCGGGCAGGTCGTGGGTGGCGGCGCGGTTCAGCACCGCCAGCGCGTCGTTGACGTGCAGCAGCTGCACGCGGGCGTCGAAACCGAGCACGGTCGGCACCACGGGCAGCGAGAAGTACCTGGTCAGCGCGTTGTCCACGCGCGGACCGATGACGTCGGCCAGCCGGATGACGGTCAGCGCGACGTCCGGGCGGCGACGGGCGAAGCCGCGGACGTAGCCCTCGACCTCGACCGCGTCGGCGTGGCCCTGCTCCGGCGCGTCCTGCTCGGTGAACACGGCCGGTGAGCTCGCGCTCGCGCCGTACACCTCCGCGGTGGACTTCACGATCAGCTTGCGCACGCTGCGTGCCCGCTGGCAGGCGGACAGGAGCCGCATCGTGCCGATGACGTTGAGCTCCTTGATGGCTGCCCGCCGCGGCCCGACGCTGGGCCGGGGTGCGGCGTGCACCACCGTGTCGACCCGCGCGGAGTCGATCACCTTGGCGATCTTCGGCCCACGGATGTCCGCGCGCACGAACTCGACCCGCGCGTCACCGGCTGCCGGGGGCGCGGTGTCCACGCCCAGCACCCGGTCGATCGACGGATCAGCCGCCAGCTGTGCGGCCAGCTGGCCACCGAGCTGGTCGGCGACTCCGGTAACGAGGACAACCTTGGGCGCCATACGACTCCGATGAACCGTCACGAGTGGGAGGGCGGCTTAGCATGCGTTGCGGGCCGCCCGCGAGATTACACCCGAATCGTGATCGATTCGTCGCTGGCAACGAGTAGTTAACCCAGGTCACACGCTGTTTTGGTGGATGTCACCCGTTTGGCGGACACCCACCCAGCGCGTTACTTCTTCAGCTTGCGACGCTGCACACGCGTCTTTCGGAGCAACTTGCGGTGCTTCTTCTTGGACATGCGCTTGCGGCGCTTCTTGATGACCGAGCCCATGCGGAACCTCTGCTTCAGTCGGTGGTCGGGTCTACCTGGAACGGCAGCGACCATCTCGACCAGGTCCGGTCACGGACGCGCCCCATGACACCAGGCAACGGCATTCAAGATTACCTGGGCGTCATGGGGCGCTCGGCACCGGCTCCTAGCCGGCGTCGAAATAGGCACTACGCAGGTAGTCGTGGACCGCCTGCTCGGGTACCCGGAACGACTTGCCGACCCGCACCGCGGGCAGCTCGCCGTTGTGCACCAGCCGGTACACGGTCATCTTCGAAACTCGCATCATGGTGGCCACCTCGGCCACGGTCAGGAACTGCACCTGTGCGAGACCAGGTGGCTCCGGTTCTTTCCTGTTCGCCGGCATGCTCACCGCGTCCTTCGACACGTGTCGCGCCGTCAGCTTCCCCACTGACGGTATCGACACGCACGTGCTTCTCCCGAGACTAGCGGGACTGGTGTGACTGATGCGATGCCGCGGGCCCCGAAATTTCGATCAGTTACGACTCGTGCGCCTTGCCCAGCTCCTGCGACCGGTCCCGCGCCGCCTCGATGGCGGCGAGCAGCGCAGCACGGACACCGTGCTTCTCCAGCTCCTTGATCGCCATGATCGTCGTCCCGGCCGGCGAGGTCACCGCCTCCCGCAGGATCACCGGGTGCTCCCCCGTCTTGGCGAGCATCGTGGCGGCGCCGACGGCCGACTGGATGATCAGCTTCTCGGCCACCGCACGGGGCAGACCCAGCAGGATCCCGGCGTCGATCATGGCCTCGACCAGGTAGAAGAAGTAGGCCGGCCCGGACCCGGACAGGGCCGTGACGGCGTCCTGCTGGGACTCGGGCACCCGCACCACCATGCCGACGACCGACAGCAGCTCCTCCACGATCGCCAGGTGGTCGTGGGTCGCGTGGCGGCCGGGTGAGATGGCCGACATGGCCTCGCCGACGACCATGGGTGTGTTGGGCATGACCCGCACGACCGGCACGCCGTGGTCCAGGCGCCGCTCGAACAGCGCGGTCGGCAGCCCGGCGCACAGCGAGACGACCAGTGTGTCCGAGGTCGCGTGCGGCGCCAGTTCGTCCAGCAGCGGCTCGATGTCCTGCGGCTTGACGGCCACCACGAGGACGGCGGCCTCCTTGGCCGCGGTGGGGACGTCCACGGCGCGGATGCCGTAGCGGGTGGTCAGCTCGGCGGCCCGCTCCGGGTGGCGTTCGGTGAACATGAGCTCGTCGACCCGGCGGCCGCCGGTGAGCAGCCCGGAGAGGAGCGCCTCACCGATCTTCCCGGCCCCGAGCACCGCGATGGAATCTGTCATGCCGGACAGCGTGCCACGCTAGCGTCTTCAGGCATGTCCAGCGGTGTGTACTTCTTGCTCGGGATGGCGGCCGGCGCGTTGCTGACGGGGCTGTTCACGGTCCGCCGACGGCCCGTGCGTGAGCCGGTCGGGGAGGTCAGTGCGGAGACGCTGGCGCGGGCGCGCGAGCTGGTGGCGCGGGGCAAGATCATCCACGCGGTGAAGGTCGTCCGCGACGAGACCGGCTGGGACCTCAAGCGCGCCAAGGCCGTCGTGGACGGCCTGCCCCGCCAGCGCAAGGACGACGGCTTCGGCCACTTCGGCGGCACCTCGTGAGTTTCAGCGGAGAGGGCCACCGGCTCCACTCGGCCAGCTCGTCCGTTTCCGCTGCCAGCTCCGCGGAGGACGCCGCCGAGCTGCGCGCACGCACCCGCGACGAGATCGTCGACCGGTGGCTGCCCGTAGTCGTGGACGAGGCACTCGACGACCAGGAGATCGCCGCCGGCATCGCCCAGGCCGGGCTGGACCGGGAGACGTTGCGCCAGCAGGTCCTCGACGCACGCGGGGAGGTTCTCGCACCCGCGGCCACGCAGTTGGACCGCGCCGTCGACGTGACGGTCAACCCGCCGAGCGAGCACCGGGAAAGGCACTGGACTCACTCGGCACAGAAGGTGGGCGGCAACGTGCTGCTCGTCCTCGCGGTGCTCGCGATCATCGGACTCGTGTCGGCGTTCTCCTGGAGCGGTCTCTTCGGCACGCTCCTGTTCGCAGCGACCGGCGCATGGCTCAGCTGGGCCGGGTCCCGTGGCGACAGCCCATCGCTCGTGGCGGTGTCCCCCGCCACGGCGGTCGCCGCCTGGCGGCAGGTCTGCCGGGACGAGGGTGTGCTGCCGTACCTGCGGCGCGTCGTCAATGAGAACCTCGCGCCGATCGCGCGCTTTCAACTGGGTGTGACCACTGCCGACGCGCCCGGGCTGCTGGGCACCGGCGAGTCGTCGTTCGTGGTGCGGACCGCCTCCGTCGAACGGTTCCTGACGGCGGCCGAGCGGCTGCCGAGCGGGGCGATCGGGCTCGCCGGGCCACGGGGCGTCGGGAAGACCTCGCTCATCGAGTACTTCGCCGGTCAGGTCCCCGGCAGCCATCTCCGCCCGTTGCAGGTCACGGTGACCGCGCCGGTCCAGTACGAGCCGAGGGACTTCGTGCTGCACCTGTTCGCCAGCGTGTGCGAGGCGGTGATCCGCGCGCGCCCGTTCTCCCGCCTCGCGTTGTGGCCCTTCGTGCGGCCGTTGCGGTACGGGGTCTTCGTGGTGGCCGTGCTGGTGGCGGCCGTGCTCGTGCTGGGTACCGACGTCTTCACCGACCCGGGGCGGGTGTTCGGTGACCTCGAGGTGTGGGACGGCGTGCTCATCGGCGGGGCGGGACTGGGCGCGGTCCTCCTCGCGGAGGTCCTCGTGCGGCTGGCCGACGCCATGTGGTGGCGGCGCCGGGCGGCGGAGAGCATCGCCGGGCTCGCCCGCCGGCATCTCCAGAACATCCGGTACCAGCAGACGCACACGACGGGCTGGTCGGGGAAGCTAACCCTGCCGTTGAACACAGAGGCCGGGGTGAGCCGTCAGGTGCAGCGGGAGCGGCGGCCGCAGACCTACCCCGAGCTGGTGGCGGCCCTGCGTGAGTTCCTGGAGACGATCGCGGCACGGGAGCCGCGCTCGCCGGCGGTGGTCATCGCCGTGGACGAGCTGGACAAGATCGAGTCGGCGCACGACGCGCAGCGGTTCCTCAACGAGATCAAGGGGATCTTCGGGGCGCCGGGCACGCAGTTCCTCGTCTCCGTGTCCGAGGACGCGCTGGCCTCCTTCGAGCGGCGCGGGTTGCCGGTGCGGGACGCGTTCGACAGCACCTTCCACGAGATCGTCCGGGTCGACTACCTGACGCTCGCGGACACGGCCGAGCTGTTGAGCAGCCGGGTCCTGCGGTTGCCGGAGCCGTTCAAGTGGCTGGTGCACTGCCTGTCCGGCGGGCTGCCGCGGGACGTGGTGCGGACGGCCCGGGCGATGGTGGCGCTCGCCGGTGAGCCGCCGCCGAGCCTCGACGACGTGTGCGCGGCGCTGGTCGCCGAGGACCTCGCCCGGAAGTCGCACGCGTTCCAGCTGGCCTGCCGGGGCATCGGGGACTCGCCGGACGTCACCGAGTTCATCCGGTCGCTGCGCAAGCTCCGCGCGGACGGGCGGTTCCTGCTGGCGCTCCTGCCGGACCTGCGCGGGAAGGGCGCGTTGGCCGACCTCGGCCGGCAGGCGGCGACGTACGTGTACTACCTGGCCACGGTGCTGGAGGTGTTCCGGCGCGACAAGGTCGACTCGGGTGATGAGAACACGTTCGACCTGCTCGCGCGGGCCAGGCAGTCGCTGGCCGTGCACCCGCGGCTGGCCTGGCTGCAGGTGGACGAGTTCCGGGAGGCGTGGGAGCTGCCGACCGTGCCCGTCGACTAGGGCTACGCCTTCGCGGACAGGGCCAGCTGGCGGGCCTGACAGACCAGGCGGCCGGTGGCGTCCACGACCGTCGCGTCCGCGTCGAACCAGGGGCCGTGGACGGCCTTGCAGTCGACGTAGATGCGGAGCCAGCCGGGGGCGGGACGGGAGCGGAGCAGGCCGGTGAGCTGGACGGTCGGGGACCAGCCGAAACGACCGAGGTTGAACGTCACCGGGGGTGCGATGTCACCCACCAGCAGGGCGAAGAACGGGTCCACCTGCTCGTTGCGCGGCCGCGCCCACAGGCGCAGGCGGGGTGGGTCATTGGTCTGACCGTGCAGGAAACCGGCGCCGTTCGGGTCCAGGCGGACGTCGCAGCCCTCGGTCAGGCGGAAGACCGACGCCATCGGGAGGGCGGCTATGTCGAGTGCGTTGCCGGGCGGTTCGGCCGGCAGGTTCGGGAGGTCCGACCAGGCGGCCCGCTCACGCGGCAGCCGGCCCGTGGTCACGATGCCCTCGACGCACGTCTGGCCGCGCTGCTCCAGCCGCACACCGACGACCGTGGTCTGGCGGCCGTTCTTGCGCACCTCCGTGCGCAGCAGGACCGGCCCCAGCTCGGGTGCACGCAGGAACTGGGCGCTGACGGTGAGCGGGTCCCCGGCCGGGGCGCCGCCGGCCGCCGCGACGCCGGCGCGGGCCAGCAGGGCCACCAGGAAACCGCCGTGGGGCTTGCCGCCGATGGTCCACGGGCTGGACAGCGTGGCGGCGAACGTGCCGTCGCCCAGCGAGCGCACGCGTGACGCGGTCGTGAACGGACCGGCCGAACCGTGCCCGGCGCGCGCGTCGCCATGGCCCGCAAGACTGCTCATGATTATTACCCTGCCACGTTCGGGGGATCTTGATCAGACTGTCTGGTCAGATTCTTGATCACTTGCGGGATGCCAAGGCACGCAAGAAGAACGCGGTGTTGGCGGGGCGTTCGGCGAGTCTGCGCATCAGGTAGCCGTACCACTGCACGCCGTAAGGGACGTACACGCGGACCGTGTGCCCCCGGCCGGCGAGCCGCAGCTGCTCGTCCGGTCTGATGCCGTACAGCATCTGGTACTCGAAGCTGCCGGGCTTCCTGCCGAGCGCGTCCGCGCGGGCGTCGATGATCTCGACGAGGCGGGGGTCGTGCGTGGCGAACATGGGGAAACCGTCGCCGCGCAGCAGGATGTTGGCGCAGCGCACGTAGCTGAGGTCCACCTGGTGCTGGTCGGCGAAGGCGACCTCGGGCGGCTCGGCGTAGGCGCCCTTGCACAGCCGCACGCGTGATCCGGTGGTGGCGAGGCGGGCGGAGTCCAGCTCGGTGCGGTGCAGGTAGGCCTGCAGCACCGCGCCGACCCACGGCCAGGTCGCGCGCAGGCCGGCGAGCACCCGCAGCGTGGAGTCCGTGGTGGTGTGGTCCTCCATGTCGAGGGTGACCGTGGTGCCGACCTGCTCCGCGCGGGCGCAGATGCGGGCGGCGTTCTCCAGCGCGAGCCGCTCGTCGAGTGCCTGTCCGACGGCCGACAGCTTCACGCTGACCTCGGCGTGCTTGGCCAGGCCGGCGCCGTGGAGGCCGTCGAGCAGGTCCAGGTAGGCCTCGACGGTCTGCTCCGCCAGCGTCGTGTCGGTGGTGTCCTCGCCGAGGTAGTCGAGGGTGACGGTCAGTCCCTGGTCGACGAGTGTCCTGGTGACGGTGAGCGCGTCGGCGGTGGTCTCGCCCGCCACGAACCGCCGGACGACGTCCCGGCTCACCGGGGCGGTCGCGACCAGCCGACGGATCACGTCGTTACCGGCCGCGGCCAGGATCAGGCTGCGTAAGGGGTGCACGGAACGGGACTCTACGGCCACGGGGTCGTGGTTGGGTCTTGAAGGACGATCGCGGATGTTGAACTCAGGCGTCCCGAGCGTTGGACACGCGGGTTTACTGCCCGAGGTGGAGGCGGGCGAAGAGGAGGGCCTCCGCCAGGTCCTTGGTTCGTTCGGTGCCGGTGCGGGCGCGGCGGGTGTTGATCTCGACCACCACCTGGCCGGTGAAGTTCGTCACCGACTCGCAGATCTCGGCGCACGGCTGGTTGCCCCGGCCCGGGACCAGGTGCTCGTCGCGTGGGAGGCCGGTGCCGTCGGCCAGGTGGACGTGGTTGAGCGCGTCGCCCATGCGGCGGCGCAGGGCCAGTGCGTCCTCGCCGGCCGCGGCCGTGTGGGACAGGTCCAGCGTGTAGTTGCGGTAGCCGACATCGGTGGGGTCGATCGACGGGGCGAACGCGGTCACCTGTCGGTTGAAACGGCGCACCGGGAACATGTTCTCCACGGCGATCGCGATGCCGGACGAGTCCTCCAGCTCCGCCACCAGGTCGACGAAGCTCTCGGCGTACCGGCGCTGCCAGCGGAACGGCGGGTGGATCACCACGGTGGGGGCGTTCAGGTCCGCCGCCGCCTCCACGGAACGGCGCAACCGCTCCTCCGGCAGCGGCGACCACACCCGCTGCGTGATCAGCAGGCACGGCGCGTGCACGGCCATGACCGGCACCCCGAACTGCTGCGACCGCCGCTTCAACGCCACCGGGTCCTGGCTGAGCGGGTCGGCCCAGACCATCACCTCGACGCCGTCGTAGCCGAGCTTGGCCGCCGCCTCGAACGCCGAGGAGGCCGTGCGTGGCCACACCGACGCGGTCGACAGCCCGACGCGAACGGCCACGGTCAGCGGTTCAGCAGCAACAGCGCCGCCGGCGACACGGTCACGACCAGGCCCACGAGCACGGCCAGGACCGTGGTCTGCAGGTCCTCCGCGCGACGGATCTTCCGGACGATCAGCACCAGGCCGGTGGTCACGACCAGCGCCACGACCAGCGCGGCGGCCGGCAGGAAGCCCCACAGCCAGTTGAACCCGAGCCACACGGCGGCGCCGCCGATCACGCCCAGCGCGAGCTGGCCGAGCATGATCAGCCACTCCTTCACCGGGGAGCGGCGGCGGTCGGCGTCGAGGTCGTCCTCGAGGTCATCCAGCTCGTCGAGGTCGTCGTCGTCCAGGCCGCGCCGCGCGTCGCGGCGAACGTCCTCGTCGAGCAGGTTGTCGTACTCGGCCGAGTCGTAGCGCTGCTCACCGGTGTCGTAGCGCTCGCCCGTGTCGTACCGCTCGTCCGGGTCGGCCGCCGGGTAGGCGTTGCGGTAGTCGTCCTCCTCCGGCTGGTCCGCGTACGGGTCGTACGCCGGCGCGTACTGCGTCGGGACGTCCGCGGGCGACGGGCCGGGGCGGCGACCGCTCATGGAGCCGTCCACCGGGATGCGGCCGGGCACCCTCGGCAGCTCCTCGGTGGTCTCGGCCGACGGGTTGCCCATCGGCGGGGGTGGCGGCGGCGCCACGTCACCGTCGAGGCGGGAACGGATGCCCGTGCGGTCCCGGGTGCCACCCGGCGGCGGCATCGGCATCCGTTGGGACGGCTGGGGACGCGGCAGCTGCTGGGACGGCCGCGGCGGCTGGGGCAGGGGTCGCGGCGGCGTGTCCCGCACCGGCGTGGTCGGCTCGGCCTGCCGCGCGATGCCCGGCATCCGGCTGGACGACTGCTGGCCCGGACCAGGTCCGGGGGACGGCTGCGGGCGGGGGAGCTGCTGGGACGGCTGCGGTGGCAGCGGCCTCGGGAGACGCTGCGAGGACTGCTGCCCCGGTGTCCCGCCGCGCGGGGTGATCTGCCGCTGGTAGCCACTGCGCTCGCCGACCCTGCGGTGCGACGTGCGCTCCGGCGGCGGCATGTCGTCGCGGATGGCCTGCATCTCACCGGACTCGGACAGCACCCGGTCGATGATCTGCTGGGCGCCGGTGTCGCTCGGATCATCCGCACGCCGACGACGGCGCCGGGGCGTGTTGCCCGACTCGGCGCCGTACTTGGCGAGCAGCTCAGCCACTGTCCGCTGAGGCTGCTCAGGTCCGCCTTCGTGACTCATCGACTCCACCGTGCCCGGCGCCGGCCGATTCGTCCAGCGGCGACGCCCGAAGGGCCCTCATACTCGCAACGTGCAGACCACATTATGAATGGCCTCCGGTGAGGTCCGCGTCGAGCACCATGGCCGCGCATCACGGCTCCTCCCCATCAGCCTGGTCGAGCCGCCGCAGGATGACTCCCTCGCGCAGCGCCCATGGACAGATCTCCAGCTCCGGCAGGTCGAGCGCACGCAGTGTGGCCTGCGCCACCAGCGCGCCGGCGACGAGCTGGTGCGCACGGCTCGCGCTCACGCCCTCCAGCTCGGCCAGGTCGGCGGCGCTCATCCGCGAGATGAACGCGATGAGCTGCCGCAACCCCGGCTCGGTCAACACCCGGCGCACCCTCGGCCCGGCCGCGGAGGGCGCGGCGCCGGTCAGCCTGGCGAGGGTGCGGAACGTCTTCGACGTGGCCACCACGCGGTCCGGATCGCCGTGCCTGGCGATCTTCTTCGCGACCGGCGCGAGCTGGTCCTCCAGCCACATCGCGGTCTCGGCGATCTCGGTGCGGGTCGGCGGGTCGCCGCCGAACCGCTCCCGCCGGATCCGGCCGGCGCCGAACGGTACCGACTTGGCGTAGTCGGGCGCCTCGTCCATGCCGATGGCGAGCTCCAGGGAGCCGCCGCCGATGTCGATTACCAGCAGCCGGCCCGCGGACCAGCCGAGCCACCGGCGGGCGGCGAGGAAGGTGAGCTTCGCCTCGTCCTTGCCGGTGAGCACCTTGAGCTCGACGCCGGTCTCGCCGAGGACCCTGGCCAGCACGTCGGCCACGTTGCCGCAGTCGCGGACGGCCGAGGTCGCGAAGGCCATGAGGTCCTCGCAACCCAGCTTGGCCGCCGACCTCTTGGCTTCGGCGACCGTGCGGACCAGGTCGTCAACGCCCTCCTTGGACAGGTCGCCGGTCTCGGTCAGCCGCTCGGCGAGGCGCAGCACCGTGCGCCGCGAGCTGGCCGGCATCGGGTGCGCACCACGATGCGCGTCCACGACGAGAAGGTGGACGGTGTTGGACCCCACGTCCAAGACCCCAAGGCGCACGGGGCGAAAGGTTACCTGTAGGTCGCGATCTGGGAAGGGTTTCTGTCACGATTCGAACTTGTATCCGAGCCCACGCACGGTCACGAGGTGCCGCGGCGAGGCCGGGTCGGGCTCGATCTTGGACCGCAGCCGCTTGACGTGGACGTCCAGCGTCTTGGTGTCCCCCACGTAGTCCGCGCCCCACACCCGGTCGATCAGCTGCCCGCGGGTGAGCACCCGGCCGACGTTGCGGAGAAGGTACTCGAGCAGGTCGAACTCCTTCAGCGGGAGTGGGATCTCGCCGCCGTCGACGGTCACCACGTGCCGCTCGACGTCCATGCGGACCGGGCCCGCGGCCAGCACCTGGGGCAGCAGCTCACCGTCGGCGGACTCCCCGCCGCGGCGCAGCACGGCACGCACCCGCGCGATGAGCTCGCGGGCCGAGTACGGCTTCGTCACATAGTCGTCCGCGCCGATCTCCAGACCCACGACCTTGTCGATCTCGCTGTCCCGCGCGGTGACCATGATCACCGGCACGGTCGAGCGCTGGCGCAGCGCCTTGCACACGTCGGTGCCGCTCATCCCCGGCAGCATCAGGTCGAGCAGCACGATGTCCGCGCCGTTGCGGTCGAACTCCTCCAGCGCCTGCTGGCCGGTGCTCGCGACGGCGGCCGTGAAGCCCTCCTTGCGCAGCAAGAAGGCGAGCGGGTCGGCGAACGACTCCTCGTCCTCGACGATCAGCACCCTGGTCACTGCTTTCCTCCGTTGCTGGAGTTGGAATGGGCGGGGATGCGCAGCGTGAACGTGGACCCGGTGCCCGGCCGGCTCCACAGCTTGACCTCGCCGCCGTGGTTGGCGGCGACGTGCTTGACGATGGCGAGCCCGAGGCCGGTGCCGCCGGTGGCCCGCGAGCGGGCCTTGTCGAGCCGGTAGAACCGCTCGAAGACGCGTTGCTGCTCGTCCTCCGGGATGCCGATGCCCCGGTCGGTGACGGAGATCTCGACGAACTCGCCGACGCGGCGGCGGCTGATCGAGACGGGACTGCCCGGCTGGGAGTACGCGACGGCGTTCTCCAGGAGGTTCGCGAGCGCGGTGACCAGCAGCGTCCGGTCACCCTCGACGAGGAGGCTGGAGTCGCCGTCCGTCGCGATGGCGATGCCGGTGTTCTCGGCGGCGATGCTGGCCCGGCCGAGCGCGTCACGCACGACGGCGTCGACGTCGACCGCGTTCAGCTCGGGCAGCCGCTCGGCGCCCTGCAGGCGGGACAGCGCGATCAGCTCGGTGACGAGCGTGCCCAGGCGGGTGGCCTCGCGGAGGATCTTGGTGGTGAAGCGGCGGACGGCCTCCGGGTCGTCCGCCGCGTCCAGCACGGCCTCGGCGAGCAGCGCCATCGCGCCGACCGGGGTCTTCAGCTCGTGGCTGACGTTGGCCACGAAGTCGCGGCGGGTGGCCTCCAGCCGGACCGCCTCGGACTCGTCGGCGGCGTCGACGGCGAGGAAGCCGTCGCCGAGCGGGCGGATCTCGCCACGCACGGCCTCCGGGCCGCGGCCGAAGGAGCGCTCCTGCGGCCGCAGCTCGATCTCGACGGTCTCGCCGGTCTCCTTGGCGAGCTCGGCGGCCTTCTTGGTGTGGGTGTCGACGCGGCGGTTGCGCACCACGCCCAGCTCCTCGGCGCGCGGGTTGTGCTGCACCACGTCGCCGAACTGGTTGAGGACGACGACCGCGTTGTGCGAGGACTGGACCAGCCGCTGGAGTAAGACCGAAATGGTCGGACCGGCCGGTGGCTGCGCCGCCGCCCGCTGTCGTGCCCTGGCGATCCCAGCGCCGGCGAGTAGGCCGACGACCAGTGCACCGGCTGTCAGGAAAGTCCAGACCAAGTCGGTCACGGAGCAGATCGTAAGCAGGTCAGGGGTGGTGTCGACCAGTCCGCCACGGCGAGAGGTGATTGTCCCGACACCTAAACGCGGCGTTGTTCGTCCTGGGGACAGCCGCCGTTCACCCGATCGTGTCCAAGCGGGACATGTCCTCGTCAGTCAGCCGCAACCCGGCGGCCGTGATGTTCTCCACCAGGTGGGCCGGGTTGCCGGTGCCGGGGATGGCGAGGACGTTCGGTCCCCTGTGGAGGGTCCACGCGAGCCGGACCTGGGCCGGGGTCGCGTCGTGCGCCTCGGCGATCTCGGCGACCACGTCCTTGCCGGTCTCGTCGGCCGGGCCGAAGGGCGAGGCGCCGGGCACGCTGGCGCCGATGGCGAAGAACGGGACGAACGCCACGCCGTTCGCCGCGCACAGCTCGATGAGCGCGTCGTCCTCGCGGCGGGTGGTGAGTCCGTACTGGTTTTGGACGCACACCACCGGCGCGATGTCGAGTGCCTCCTTCAGGTGCTCCGGGCCGATGTTGGAGATGCCGAGGTGCCGAATGAGACCGTCCTGCTGGAGCTCGGCGAGGGCCTCGAACCGCTGCTTCAGCGGGCTCGTGCCGCGCTCGAGCCCCTCGCCGATGCGGAGGTTGACGACCTCGAGACGGTCGAGGCCGAGCTGGCGGATGTTCTCCTCGACCTGGCCGCGGAGCTCGTCCTTCGTGTGTGCCGGGGCCCAGTTGCCCGCCGGGTCGCGGCCCGGGCCGACCTTGGTGGTGATCACGAGGTCGTCCGGGTAGGGGCTGAGCGCGGTGTTGATCAGCTCGTTGGCGGAGCGCAGTGCCGAGAAGTAGAAGGCGGCGGTGTCGATGTGGTTGACACCGAGCTCGATCGCCTTGCGGAGGACGTCGAGGGCGGTGTCGCGGTCACTGGGGCTGCCGTCGGCCTTCGCCATCAGGCGCATCGCCCCGAACCCGAGGCGGTTGACGGTGCGGTCGCCGAGCTGCCAGGTGCCGGCCGCGCTTGCGTTTGTCATGGCGTCCAGCCTGGTTCCGGCCGATGCCGCCCGCTGGTTTTGGCAACTTCTTGCCGACTTTGGCGACCGGTCCGCGGCTCGGGAACACTGGTCGTATGAGCGCTGTCGTCCTCCACGACGAGGAGGAGCTGTTCAACCGGACCGCCCACCTGTTCGCGACGGCCGGCGAGGTCTTCTGCGCGGCGCGGGACCTGAACACCTGGGCGGCGACCCGCCCGCGGCCACACGACGCGCCGGTGTCCATGCCCCGGCTGCGCAAGATGTACCGGCCGGGGGTGCTGCTGAACCCGTCGATGGCACAGCACGTGCGCACGGCCCAGTCCCGCGGCGCGTCGATCCGCATCACGACCGACGACCTCAACGAGACGATCATCATCGACCGGCGGTTCGCCATCCTGGCCGGCGACCTGCGGGACGGGCGCCGCGGCTACGGCGTGGTCACCGAGCCCGCGGTGGTGCAGAACGTGCTGTCCCTGTTCGACGCGGCCTGGCGCTCGGCGACGGACCTCGACGTCTACGACGCCCAGCACGCGGAGCTGTGTTCGCTGGCGCCGCGCGTGCTGGAGCTGCTGGCGTCGGGGTGCAAGGACGAGACCGCGGCGCGGACCCTCGGGCTGGGGGTGCGGACCTACCGGCGCCGGGTGGCGGAGCTGATGTCCGCGCTGGGCGCCGAGTCCCGCTTCCAGGCCGGCATGCGGGCCCGCGACCTCGGCCTGCTCTGAACTGCCACCCCGCGCTCAGTAACGCAGCCAACCCCCACCCGATCCCGGGGGCGGCCCCGACGCCAGTCTATCGGTAGGGGCCGACGATCCCCGGGATGTCGATCTTGACTGTGGATAGCCGGGTGGGCTGTGGACAAGTCCGGAACGGCAGGTCAGCGGCCCTGGTTGGCGACCGCCGCGGCAGCCTTCTCGGCCGCCTCCGGGTCCAGGTAGGTGCCGCCGGGGGTGACCGGCTCCAGGTCGTCGGTCAGGTCGTAGCGCAGCGGGATGCCGGTCGGGATGTTCAGGCCGGCGATCGCGTCGTCGGAGATGCGGTCCAGGTACTTGACCAGGGCGCGCAGCGAGTTGCCGTGGGCGGCCAGCAGCACGGTCCTACCCGCGCGCAGGTCCGGGATCACGGCCGACTCCCAGTACGGGAGCATCCGGGCCACGACGTCCTTCAGGCACTCGGTGCGGGGGATCTCGATGCCGGCGTACCGGGCGTCGCCCTCCTGGGAGAACTCCGCGTCCGGCGCGATCTCGGGGGGCGGGGTGTCGTACGAGCGGCGCCAGAGCATGAACTGCTCCTCGCCGAACTCCTCCAGGGTCTGCTTCTTGTTCTTGCCCTGCAGCGCGCCGTAGTGCCGCTCGTTCAGGCGCCAGTCGCGCTTCACCGGGATCCAGTGGCGGTCCGCGACGTCCAGCGCGATGTTCGCCGTCGAGATGGCCCTGCGGAGCACCGACGTGTGCACGATGTCGGGCAGCAGGCCAGTCTCACGAAGCAACTCACCGCCGCGGCGGGCCTCCGCCTCGCCCTTGGCCGACAGCGCCACGTCGACCCAACCCGTGAACAGGTTCTCCGCGTTCCACACGCTCTCGCCGTGGCGGAGCAGGATCAGGGTTCCCACCGAGATCGATCCAGACATGCTGAGCAGCCTGCCATGCCCGCCCGAGCCCGCAAACCGCGACCACCATCGTGGCCACCCGTTCGGGTCAAGCTGAGTGCTCCAAACAACGCTGCGATGACGTTTCAGGTAAGGGTCGTGTCCTAATCGTTACCTACGGAACGCGATTAACACTTTGCGGATTGAACAGTGGCCTTGTGTAACCGCCCGACTTCTGACAGGTTGACGAAGCCCTTGCGGATCAGCTCCCACGCACTCCCTGATCCGGGAGGGCAGCAGTACGGCTCGTCTCCCCTGCCGAGCCGTACCCCGCCCGGAACACCCAGGGTGCCCCCCGCTCAGGGCTCCGACGCGGCGGGAAACCTAAACGCGGGGCGGCTTGGGATCGCGACTCCCCCCTCGCCCAAGCCGCTCCGCGAACCCGCTCGCATACAGTCTGAGAAATCAAACTTTCTGTGAAGGCGTCAGAATGTGCTCGAACGCCTTCAGGTTCGCGAGCGACTCTCCGCGCGACACGCGCCAGTCGTACTCACGCCGGATCGACGTCGCGAAACCGATCTCCAGCAGCGTGTTGAAGTCGCCGTCCGCGGTTTCCAGGACCTGCCCCAGCAGGCGGTCCAGCTCGTCGGCGCTCACCGACTCCAGCGAGACCCGGCCGACCAGGTAGATGTCGCCGAGCTGGTCGATCGTGTACGCCACTCCGTACAGCTTGGCGTTGCGCTGCAGCATGAACCGGTACACGTCCTCGTGCGCCTCGTCCGGACGGCGGCACACGAACGCCTCCACCACCAGCGCGTGCGAGTTCACTCGCAGCCACACGTTGGTCTGCAGCTTCTTCGTCCCCGGCAGCGTCACGAAGTAGCGGCCCGTGCCCGGCGAGGTGAACTTCAGCTCGCGCTCGGCGAGAAATGCCTCGATGACCTCGGGAACTCCACTCACACCGCCACCTCCGTGTCGAACACCGCACGCCGGAACGCGCTCGCCGCGTCGGCGTACCCCGACACCAGCAAGTCAGTCGTACGGTCCCACGAGAAGTCCCGGGCGTGCGCGATGGCACCGGGCGCCAGTAGCGGTCGCGCCCGCAACGCGGAGGCCAGCGCGGACGCCCACGTCCCGGCCCGGTGCCCGGTGACCAGCAACCCGGACCGCCCGTGCGCCACGGCCACCGGCAGCCCGCCGACCGCGGCGGCGACCACCGGCGTGCCGCAGGCCTGCGCCTCCAACGCGACCAGCCCGAACGACTCGTTGTGGCTCGGCACGGCGACCAGGTCCGCGGCCCGGTACACGTCGCGCAACGCCATGCCCCGGCGCGGTGGCAGGAACCGGACGACGTCGGCGATGCCGAGGGAGGCGGCCAGCTCCTGCAGGGCGGTCGGCGCCTCGAGCCCGGTCCCCGACGGCCCGCCGACCACCACGACCACCAGTTGGTCACGGGCGACCGCGCCGCGCGCGAGCAGCTCGGCCGCCGCGCGTAACAGCACGTCCGGCGCCTTCAGCGGCTGGATGCGCCCGACGAACGCCAGCACCACGGCGGACTGCGAGATACCGAGCGCCTGCCGGGCCGCCAGCCGCGAGCCCGGCCGGAACAGGTCGAGGTCCACGCCCGGCGCGACCGTGTGCACCTTGTCGACCGACGCGCCGTACAGGTCGACGAGCTGCGCGGCCTCCACGTCGGTGTTCGCGATCAGCTGGTCGGCCTCGTCCACCACCTGCTGCTCGCCGATCTCCCGCAGCCGCGGCTCGGGGGTGTCACCCTCGGCCAGCGCCGCGTTCTTGACCTTGGCGAGCGTGTGCGCGGAGTGCACCAGCGGCACGCCCCAGCGGTCCCGCACCAGATAGCCGACCTGGCCGGACAGCCAGTAGTGCGAGTGCACGAGGTCGTAGTACCCCGGCTCGTGCCGGGCCTCGGCCCGCAGCACGCCGGCGGTGAACGGGCACAGCTGCGCGGGCAGCTCGTCGCGGGCCAACACCTCGTAGGGGCCGGCGGTCACGTGCCGCACCAGCACGCCGGGCGCCAGCTCCGCGGTCGGCGGCAGGTCCGAGGACGTGGCCCGCGTGAACACCTCGACGGCGACGCCCTGCCTGGCCATTCTCGTCGCGGTCTGGGTGATGTAGACGTTCATGCCGCCCGCGTCGCCGGTGCCCGGTTGCTCCAGCGGCGACGTGTGCAGGGACAGCACGGCCACCCGCCGGGGCAGCCCGCGCAGCCTCACGACGGATCCATCTCGGACCGACACATCGACCCCCGACTCAGTTGATGGTGGTGATCGACCCCGCGAACTCGAGCAGGGCCGTGTTGAACTCCTCGCGACGTTCCGTGAACGGCAGATGTCCTGTCGATGAGAACCAACGCACGATCGCGCCCGGAATCTTCCCGGCGGCGTACTCGGCGCTGCTCGGGGCGACGACCGTGTCGTCCGTTCCGTGCACGACCAGCGTGGGGACGTCGATGGCGGCGAGCACCTCCGCGCTGCCGACATCCCGCCGGAACAGGGCTTTCCGGACGTGCGGCGGCACGGCGAGCATCTCGCCGATGTCGCGCTGCACCTCCGCGCCGGGCCGCGGGCTCGCGGTCATCCGCCTGGCGAGGGTGGTCAGCGCGGGCACGGCCTCGTCCGGGTCCTCGGACAGGGTCGCACGCATGATGCCGTCCCAGGCACTGCCCACCGCGCCGCCGGGGTGGTCGCGGCCGAGCTCGGTCAGCGCGCCGGCGAGGACCAGGCCCGCCACCCCGGCGGTACCGCGTTCCCGCAGGTAGTCGGTGATGACGAGGCCGCCGTACGACCAGCCGACGAGCACCGCGGCCGTACCCGCGTGGTCCAGCACGGCCGCGATGTCGTCGGCCCAGGTCGCCGGCCGGTCGTAGCCGGTCAGCGGCACGTCCGAGGCGCCGTGGCCGCGCAGGTCGACGGCGACGAGCCGGTGCCGCGCGGCCAGTTCCAGGTCGGTCAGCTGTGCTGACCAGGCCCTGCTCGACGACGCCCAGCCGTGCACGAACACGATCGGCAGCGTCTGGGGATCCCCGACGGCACGCACCGCGATGCGCACCCCTTCGGCGCCACGGAGTAAGTCCAACTCAGCTCAGCGCCGACATGGACTTCCACTGGTCCCACGGGATGAGCCAGTCGAACACGTCCGAGGTGGTCGGGAAGTTGGCCTTCGAGCCGGTGATCTCCACCGGGTCGCCGATCAGGGCGGTGTCGTAGTACGCCTTCGCGTCGGCCTCCAGCAGGTTGAGGCAGCCGTGGGAGCTGTTCTTCTTGCCGATGTTGGCCGCGTTGTCGTTGTTCTCGTGGATGAACTCGCCGTGGTTGGAGATGCGGACGGCCCACTTCTTCATCACGTTCGTGTACCCGTAGCGCGGGTTGGAGAAGTCGCCGACCGGCTCCTTCGACATGACGATGACCGTGCCGTTGGGCGTGTTCAGGTCCGGGTTGTCGTCCTGGCCGGCGCTGGTCGGGTAGCTCGCCACGAGGTTGCCGTCGCGGTAGACGTTCATCACGTGGTCCGGGGTGTGGACCTTCACGACCTGGTTGCGGCCGACGGTGAAGCTCGTCGACAGGTCGGCCTTGCCGTACGCGCCGCCGCCGTAGGCCACGCCGTAGAGCTTCGCGGTCACGGTGACCTGCGTGTTGGCCGGCCAGTACTCCTTGGGGCGCCAGTCGACCTGGGTCTTGCTGATCCAGGCCCACGAGCCCTCGACGGGCTGCGAGGTCTCCACCTTCAGCGCCTTCTCGACCGTGGCCTTGTCCTCCGGCGCGCCCTCGGGGAACTTGATGCTGATCGGCATGCCGACGCCGACCGTCGCGTTGTCACCCGGGTTGATCGTCGCGCGCGGTGTCGAGGCGGGGGCCAGCGTGGTGAAGGAGCCCTTCTCGGTGGTCTCCTTGCCCTTCGCGTTCTTGGCGGTCGCCGTGTAGTTGTACGTCTTGCCGTAGCCGAGGACCTCACCGCTGGACCAGCTCTTCTTGTCCGCGGCGAGCTCACCCTTGACCGGCTGGCCCTCGGGGTTCGTGACGGTGACCTCCGTCAGCTCACCGCCGGACGCGGTGACCTTGACGGGCTCGGTCACCGAGACGTCGGCCGCGCCGTTCTTGGGTGCGAAGGCGATCTTGGCCGGCATCTCCTCCTTGCCGACCGGGCTCGCACTTCCGCCCTCCGTCGACGTGCAGGACGCGAGCAAGGTGATGGCAGCGACCAACGCCGTGGCCGTGCCCATCAACCGCCGTCCGGTTCTCACCGTTCAACCTCCGACTGACTCAGGTCCTTCTATGGATAAGGACGCCCCATCGCCGTCAAGGGTGTGTCCCCGAAAGTGTGACGGTCGTCACCGGACACCCCTTCAGTGGGTTGGTTACCCCGGAGAGAGGATCGTCAATGTGAACAACCTCGGCACAGCGATTGTTACCGGTGCGAGCTCGGGCATCGGCGCCGCCACCGCCCGGCACCTGGCGAAGGCAGGGTTTCGGGTGGTCGTGGGCGCGCGGCGGCTCGACCGGTTGTCCGACCTGGCCGCCGCGATCGACGGCGTGGCCCTCCCCCTGGATGTGACGGATCCCTCGTCCGTGGCGGCGTTCGTCGAGGCAGCGGGCCCGTGCCGGGTGCTGGTGAACAACGCCGGCGGCGCCATGGGATTGGCCCCGGTCGAGTCCGCCGACGAGGACCACTGGCGGTGGATGTGGGAGACCAACGTCCTCGGCACGCTGCGGATGACCAAGGCACTTCTGCCGGCTTTGGTGGATTCCGGCGACGGCCACGTGGTGACGATCACGTCGGTGGCGGCGTATGAGGTTTATGACAACGGGGCCGGCTACACGAGCGCGAAGCACGCGCAGTCGGCGCTGCACCGGACGTTGCGCGGGGAGCTGCTGGGGAAGCCGGTGCGGTTCACCGAGGTGCTGCCCGGGTTGGTGGAGACGGAGTTCTCCCTGGTCCGCTTCGAAGGTGACGCCGACCGGGCGGCCGGCGTCTACTCGGGGCTGACGCCGTTGACCGCGGACGACGTCGCGGACGTGGTGACGTTCGCGGTGACCCGGCCGGCACACGTGAACCTGGACCAGATCGTGATGAAGCCACGCGCCCAGGCGTCGGCGACACGCGTGCACCGGGAGTAGGGCGTGTGAGGCGCGAAATTCTCCGCATCCCTGAGAATTGGGGGGAGGGGTTCAACGCAGAGTAGAGCATAATTTAGCTCCCCGAGTGCGCTACCAGCGGCGATGCTCCGAGGATGGCGCTGCTTGTCATCTTGCACCTATTTTTGCCGCCCATGGCTCCTGATGTCGTCCGTCTCATCACCGCCGGGATTGTCACGCTCGCATTCCTGGCTCTGGTGGGATTCCTCGTCTGGCGGTTGACCCCGACCGCACGGCCCGCCCGCGTCCTCTTCGCGGTGGCCGCGGTCCTGGCGAGTCTGCCGCCGGTGCTGTACGCGCTGCTGTCCCAGGCGTGAGAACGCGATGTCCATCGAGCAGACCATCAGGGTGCGCCGCCTCGGCTATGAGGAGCCGTGGTTGCCGGACTCCTTCATGGCGGAACTACCATCCGACTCGGTCCGGCAGTTGGAGCGGCATGGCCGGGTACGGCGGGACATCGGATCGATCGCGCTGACCGGCGACGCGGCCTCCGTGATCATCGTGCTGAACGGCGCGATCAAGGTGTTCCGGTCCTACTCGGACGGCATGCAGGCGCTGGTCCACGTCGCCGGGCACGGCGACGTGCTGAACGCCGAAGCATTGTTCACCAGCAGGGACGTGCCCAACGCAGCGCTCGCGGCCGGCCGCGGCGCCGCCGTTCTCACCGTGCCCCGCCGTCGGTTCGGCCACCTCGTCAACCAACACGAGGACATCAGGCACTCCCTCATGCGCAGTTTCGCGCGGGGTGTCCAGGAACACGACATGTGGCGGGGGCACGTCGGTCGCACCGTCGACGCCAAGGTCTGGGCGTTCCTCGTTGGACTGGCACGCCGTCACGGCCGCCCCCTCCCGATGGGAACACTCCTGTCCCTCGGACTGACGCAACCGGAGATCGCGTCGGCGCTAGGCGTTTCCCTCGGCTCCGTGGAGAACGCCATGCGGGCATTACGCATCGCGGGCCGACTGCGGACCTCGCGCGCATCTGTGGTACTGCACGGGCTGCCGTCTGAAGAGGAGCTTGACCAGTACTTCTAGAGCGCGCAGCCCACCAGTACCGGTTCCGGGGTCAGGGTCACGCCGAACCTCGACAGGACGCCGTCGCGGACTTCTCTTGCCAGGGCGAGGATGTCGTTCGCGGTTGCCTTGCCTCGGTTCGTCAGGGCCAGGGTGTGCTTGCTGGACAACGTGACCGGCGCGTCGCTGCCGGGGTAGCCCTTCGCGAAGCCGGCGCGTTCGATCAGCCAGGCGGCCGAGAGTTTCGACGTGCCGACGCCCGCGGGGTACTGCGGCACCGGGGTTTCCTCGCCCACCACCGACGCGATCCGGGCCAGGACGGCGGGCAGCTCCGTCTCCGTGACGATCGGGTTGGTGAAGAACGAGCCGACGCTCCACGTGTCGTGGTCGTCGGGGTCGAGGACCATGCCCTTGCCGCGCCGCAGTTCCAGCACCGCGGCCCGCGCGTCCAGCGCCGGCACCTGCTTTCCCTGCCGCACACCGAGAACACGCGCCAGCTCGGTGTACCGGATGGGCGCGGACAGACCACCGTCCGCCAGCTCGAACCGGACTCGGAGGACCACCGCGCGCTCGGTGTTCTTCAGCATGCTCGTGCGGTAGCCCAGCGCCAGCTCGGCCGCGGTCAGGGTGCGGACCTCGCCGGACGCGCGGTCCAGCAGGTCGACCGAGATCAGCAGCTGGCTGATCTCGACCCCGTAGGCCCCCACGTTCTGGACCGGCGTCGCGCCCACCGAGCCGGGGATGCCGGACAGGCACTCCAACCCGCCCAGTCCGGCCTCGACGGTCTGGCTGACGACCGCGTCCCAGTCCTCGCCCGCCTCGACGGTCAGGGCCACGCGGCCCTCGCCCAGGGAGTCGATCTTGCTGCCGCGGTTGGCGACCTGCACGACCGTGCCGTCGAAACCCTGGTCCGCGATCACCAGGTTGGAGCCGCCGCCGAGTACCAGCAGGTCGCCCTCGGCGGACCGCACGGCCGCGACGACCTCCTCCGCGGACTCGGCGGACACGAACCGGGTGGCAGGGCCGCCGACACGCAGGGTCGTGTACCCGGAGAGTGGCACCGCGGCGAGGGGGAGGCTCGTCATGGGCTCCAACGGTAACCTCCCGTTCATGCCCAGCCGCTTCGAGCACCGCGCGACCTTCCCCGCGCCCGCCGACACCGTCTACTCGACACTCGTCGACGAGACCTTCCTCACCGCCCGCCTGCGGGACATCGGGGGCAAGGGCGCGGCGCTGCTCGACCACCAGACCAGCGAAGACGGCGCCACCTACACGCTGCGCCAGGGCGTCGACGCCAGGCACCTGCCCGGCGCGGTCCGCTCGATCCTGTCCGGCGACCTCGTCGTGGAGCGGGAGGAACGCTGGCGCGGCCCCGAGTCGACCGGGCGCGCGACGATCAACGGCGTGCCGGCCGAGATCAAGTCCCGCGGCCGGCTCACGGCCAAGGGCGACAGCACGGAGCTGGTGGTCAACGCCGAGGTCAAGGTCAGCATCCCGCTGATCGGTGGGAAGATCGAGAAGGTGGTCGCCGAGCAGGTCACCAAGCTGCTCGCGGCCGAGGCGGAGTACGCCGAGAAGTGGCTGGCCGAGCACGCCTGAGGCCACTCGGCAACCCGACCCGGGGCACCACCAACCCCAACCGGCTGCGGCGTTCCGACCGGTGGCTCACCGGCACGCCGTGGGTCGCCAGGGTCCTCGCCGACGCGGCGGACCCGCTGGTCGTGGACCTCGGCTACGGCGCGACCCCGGTCACGACCGTCGAGCTGGCCCGCCGCCTGTCCCTGGTCCGGCCGGACGTGCGCGTGCTGGGCCTGGAGATCGACCAGGAGCGCGTGGACGTCGCCAGGCCGGCCGCCGACCCGCCCCGGCTGGACTTCCGGCGGGGCGGGTTCGAGCTGGCCGGGACGCGGCCGGTGCTGGTGCGGGCGTTCAACGTGCTGCGCCAGTACTCCGAGGCCGAGGTCGCGGCCGCCTGGACCACCATGACCGACCGCCTCGCGCCGGGTGGCCTGCTGGTCGAGGGCACGTGCGACGAGCTGGGCCGGCGCTGCTGCTGGGTCACGCTCGACGCGACCGGGCCCCGGACCCTCACGCTCGCCTGCCGGCCGGCCGACCTCGAGCAACCCGCCGACCTGGCGGAACGGCTGCCGAAGGTGCTCATCCACCGGAACGTGCCCGGCGAGCGGGTGCACGCCCTGTTCACCGCGCTGGACCGCTGCTGGGCCGTCGCGGCGCCGTTCGCCAACTTCGGGCCGCGGGCCCGCTGGGTCGAGGCCGTCGCACTGCTGAAGCACGACTGGCCCGTGCGGGACACCCGCCGCAGGTGGCGGCTCGGCGAGGTGACGCTGGACTGGGCGGCGGTCACACCCAGCTAGGCAGCGGCTCGACCGACCGGCGCCACTCCGGCGGGATGCCCTCCTCGCCGACCCGGGCCGCGACGATGCCGCCGACGATCGCGCACAGCGTGTCCACGTCCTCGGCCAGCGGCGCGACCGTCCAGACGGCCTCCGCGTAGTCGGCGGGGTGGCGGGCTACCACCCACAACGCCAGCGGCACCGTGTCCGGCGCGCTCACCTGGCGGCCGGTGCCCAGCGCCGCGGCGGCGTCCTCCGGGTCGGCGCCACGCAGGTCCGCGGCCGCGCGGACGCCGTCGTGCACGAGGCCGGGCGGGGTGTGCCGGAGGACCTCGTCGAACAGGTGCGCCGGGTCGGCGGCGGCCGCCACGGCGGTGGCGATCGCGCCGGCCACGCCCTCCGGGTGATTGTGGGTGACGCGCGCGGCGATCTCGGCCTCGGCGGCCGCGCGGGCCGGGTCGCCCGTGAACCACGCGCCCAGCGGTGCGCTGCGCATGGCGCCGCCGTTCCCCCAGGAACCCGTGCCGCCAAACGTTTGCGTGGCCAGTTGCCGCAGGTCGGCGCCGCGGGCGACCTCACGCATCATCGCGTCGATGCCGGGGCCGTAGCCGCGGTCCACGTCGTAGTGCGTGACGAAGCTCGCCGCCAGCGCGTCCGGGTCGATGTGCCCGTGGGTGTCGAGGACGTGGAACACCGAGCACGCCATCTCGGTGTCGTCGGTCCACCGCCACGGCGCGGCCGGCAGCCGGCGCCGGAGCGCGTTCTCCCGCAGGTACAGCTGGTCGCCCAGGGCGTCGCCGACCGCCGTCCCGACGAGGCTCGCCAGTGCTCGGGCCCGCATGTCACACCCACCCGGGCAGTGGCTCGGCCGAGTCGCGCCACTCCCGCGGGATGCCCTCCTCGCCGACGCGGCCGGCGATGATGCCGCCGACGATCGCGCACAGCGTGTCGGTGTCCCACGCGACCGGGGCGACCGACTGGACGGCGGCCGCGTAATCGTCCGGGTGACGGGCGACCACCCACAGTGCCAGCGGCACGGTGTCCGGCGCACTCAGCGCGCGACCGTTGCCCAGCTTCTCCGCGGCCTCGGCCGGCGACGCGTCCGGCATGCCCATGGCCGCCTGGATGCCGTCGCGCACCTGGCCCGGCGGGGTGTGCCGGAGGACCTCGTCGAACATCGCGGAGGGCTCGACCGCCGCCGCGACCGCGGTCGCGATCGTGCCGGCCACGCCCTCCGGGTGGGTGTGGGTGACGAGCGCGGAGACCTCGGCCTCGGCGGCCGCGCGGGCCGGGTCGCCGGCGAACCACGCCCCCAGCGGCGCGACCCGCATGGCCCCGCCGTTGCCCCAGGAACCCGCGCCGTCGAACGACCGCGCCGCCAGCTCGCGGAGGTTCTCGCCCTCCTCGACCCAGCGCATCATCCCGTCCACGCCGGCGCCGTAGCCGCGGCCGATGTCGTAGTGCGCGGAGAAGCTCGCGGCCAGCGCGTCCGGGTCGACGTGCCCGTGGGTGTCGAGGACGTGGAACACCGAGCACGCCATCTCGGTGTCGTCGGTCCACGGCCAGGGCTCGGACAGCGCACGTCCTCGCTGCCGGCGGAACACCCGCTCCCCGTACGCGTCGCCGACCGCCGTCCCGACGAGGCTCGCCCATGATCGCTGCCGCATGAAAGGAGTTTGACATTGACGTTGCGTCAACTTCTACCGTGAGGGCATGGCCTGGTCGATCGCACAGGTGGCGCGGATGTCGAAGGTGACGTCCCGCACGCTGCGGCACTACGACGAGATCGGCTTGCTGTCGCCGGCGTGGGTCGGCGCCAACGGCTACCGCTACTACGAGCAGGAGCAGCTGCTGAAGCTGCAGCAGATCCTGGTCATGCGGGAGCTGGGGCTCGGCCTGGAGGCGATCAAGCAGATCGTCCGCCAGGGCCGCGACCAGGTCGAGGTGCTGAAGATGCACCGCGGGTGGCTGCTCGCCGAGCGGGACCGCTTCGCGCGGCTCGCGCGGACGGTCACCCGGACCATCGAGGAGCTGGAAGGAGGTGACAACGTGACATCGATGGATCACTGGTTCGAGGGGTTCGACTCGGCGAAGCAGGAGGAGCTGCAGGAGGAGGCCAGGCAGCGCTGGGGTGCCGAGCAGGTCGACGCCGCCAACGCCGCGGTCAAGGACAAGCCGAAGGAGTGGTGGCAGTCGCAGGGCCAGCAGTGGACCGCGCAGCTCGAGGCGCTCATCGCGCTGATCGACGCCGGCCACCAGCCCGGTGACGCCGAGGTGCTGGACGTGCTCGACGGCCACTACCGCTGGCTCTGCGGGTTCTGGACGCCGAACCGCGAGTCCTACACGGGCCTCGGCAACACCTACGCCGACGACCCGAGGTTCCGCGCGAACTTCGACCGGACCGACCCGCGGCTCGCGGAGTTCATCCGCGCCGCCATGGCCGCCTACGCACAGGCCAGGCTGTAAACCGCCCGGGGGGAGCTGCAGATCCCCCTGGGCGCGGTCGTAGGTGACGAACCTACCGGTTCCGGCACTAGTGTCTCTGCACGTGGAGTTCGACGCTTACCTCGACGAGATCCGTGGGCAGGCCGCGGCATTGCGGGCCGCGGCGACGGAGGCCGGTCCGAACGCGGACGTGCCGACCGCGCCGGGCTGGAACGTGCACCGCCTCGTGCGGCACATCGCCCGCGTGCACAACTGGGTCGTGCTGTCCCTCGACGCCGACCCGGAGGGCGAACGCCCCGTTGCCGAGCGGCCGCCCGAGGACTGGGACGGCGTGCTCGCGTTCTGGGACGAACAGCTGGCGGCCATGCTCGACCGGTTCCGGCGGCGCGGGCCCGACGCCCCGGCGCGGACCTTGCACGGAGCCGGCACCACCGCGTTCTGGGCGCGGCGGCAGGCGCACGAGACCGCCATCCACCGGCTCGACGCCGAACACGCCGCGCACGGGGACGTCGTGGACCACCTCGTGTTCGACCCCGAGTTCGCCGCGGACGGCATCGACGAGGTGCTCAACCTGATCATCGACCGGCCGGCCAGGGCCAGCGGGACCGTGCTCTACCACGCGGCCGACGCCGGTCGCGCGTGGCTCGTCACGGCGACGGCCGGGGAGCCGCCGCACTGCACGGAGCTGGCCGGCGACGTGGACACCGGGCTGGACACCGACGGCTCGGTCGTCGGGACGGCGGACGCCGTGTACCGGGCCGTGTGGAAACGGCCCAGCCACGCCGTCATCGGCGGCGACCGCGCGGTCGTCGACGGAATCGACGTGCCATGACCCGCCGCTACGTCATCACCTTCGGCTGCCCGGACCGGATCGGCATCGTGGCGACCATCGCGTCGTTCCTGGCTGAGCTCGGCGGCACGATCGTCGAGGCCGCCTACCACACCGACCAGGACACCGGCTGGTTCTTCACCCGCCAGGAGGTGGCCGCGGACTCGTTGGCGATCGAGGCGGACGAGCTGCGGACCCGTTTCGCGGCAACGGTTTCGTCATTGGGTGGCGACTGGCAGATCCTCGACACGGCCGAGCGGCGGCGCGTGGTCATCCTGGTGTCCAAGGAAGGGCACTGCCTCTACGACATCCTGGGGCGGGTGGCGTCCGGGGAGCTTCCCGTGGACGTGCCGGCGGTCATCGGCAACCACCCGGACCTCGCGAAGATCACTGAGGCGCACGGCATCCCGTTCCACCACGTGCCGTTTCCCAAGGAGGGCAAGGAAACCGCGTTCGCCGAGGTGTCGAAGGTGGTCGACGCGGCCGCCCCGCACGCGATCGTGCTGGCGCGGTTCATGCAGATCCTGCCGATGCACCTGTGCGCGGAGTGGGAAGGGCGGGCACTGAACATCCACCACAGCTTCCTGCCGTCCTTCGTCGGCGCGAAGCCGTACCACCAGGCGTACCGGCGTGGCGTGAAGCTGATCGGCGCGACGTGCCACTACGTCACCGCGGAGCTGGACGCCGGCCCGATCATCGAGCAGGACGTGATCCGCGTCGGCCACGACGACACGATCCCGGACATGGTCCGCAAGGGCCGCGACATCGAGAAGGTCGTGCTCGCGCGTGGCCTGCGCTGGCACCTGGAGAACCGGATCCTGGTGCACGGCAACAAGACCGTGGTCTTCTGATGCTCCCGGTCATCGACCTGCGGGAGGCGGACGTGCCCGCGCGGATCGAGGCGGCGTGCACGTCGACCGGCTTCTTCTACGTGTCCGGGCACGGGGTTTCGCTCGCTTTGCAGTCCTCTTTGGACATCTCGGCCCGGGAGTTCTTCGGGCTGCCGGAGTTCGTGAAGCAGGAGATCGAGATGGCCCGCGGCGGGCCGGCGTGGCGGGGTTGGTTCCCGGTCGGCGCGGAGCTGACGTCCGGGGAGGCGGATCTCAAGGAGGGCCTGTACTTCGGCACGGAGCTGCCGGCCGGTCACCCGCTTCCCCTGCACGGCCCCAACCTCTTCCCCCGGCAGGTGCCCGCGCTGCGCCCGATCGTGCTGGCGTACCTGGACGAGCTGACGCGCGTGGCACAGGAGGTGCTGCGTGGGGTCGCGCTGAGCCTGGACCTCGCGCCCGACTACTTCTCGGCCGGTTACACGGCCAACCCGACGGTGCTGTTCCGGATCTTCCACTACCCGCCGGCGGACGGCCCGGGTTGGGGCGTCGGCGAGCACACCGACTACGGGCTGCTGACGTTGCTGCTGCAGGACGACAACGGCGGCGCAGGTGCACACGCCCGACGGCTGGGTGGACGCGCCACCGGTGCCGGACACGTTCGTGTGCAACATCGGCGACATGCTGGAACGGCTGACGAACGGGTGGTACCGGTCCACCCCGCACCGAGTCCGCAACACCTCGGGACAGGACCGGTTGTCGTTCCCGTTCTTCTTCGACCCGGACTTCTCCTCACCGGTGCCGCCGCTGCCGCCCCGCGCCGCGGTCGCACCCGACGGGCGGCGGCGCTGGGACGGGCAGTCACCGCTCGCGTTCGAGGGCACGTACGGGGAGTACCTGACCGCGAAAGTGGCCAGGGTGTTCCCGCAACTTCGTGGCAACCTTCCGGGCGCGGAGAGCGTCTGATCTACAGAGGGCGTGTGAGCTAACTAACGAGGGCGGGGAGTCTTCTTCGGAGGGACTCCCCGCCCGTCCAGTTTCCTACCTGCCCATGCCCAGCGTGCTCTGCATGGGCAGCAACCCGCTCTGGACGACGGCCATGGTCACCGGCATGACCAGCTCGGCCAGCCGCCCGACCCGCTCGGCACCCAGCTTCCGGTACGCGGGCGCGGCGAGCTCGTCGGTGATCCGCTCGACCTCGGCACGCCCCGCCTCGCCGGCCGCGGTGGCGGTGCCGTCCGCGTTCATCCAGCCGCGCTCGACCAGCCTGCCCTGGGCGCCGGCCCACTGCTCGGCCGACCAGCCGCGGCTGGCGAAGACCTCCACGGGTGCCGCGCCGACGGACGCGAACGAGACGAGCGCCTCGGCCGGGTCCAGCCCGGCGGTCAGCAACGCGGCGACGTGGCCGTCCCCACGGGTTTCCCGCAGGATCGTGACCGCGTGCCAGAGGGCCAGGTGCGGTTCGGCCGGCCACGGCAGGTCGGCGTTGGCGGCGCCGAGCGGGCGGGCGCCGGTGTCCACGGCCTCGGCGAGCCGCCTGGCGAGGTCGGCGGCCTCGGCGAGGTCCCGCTCGCCGGCCAGTCGCTTGAGTGCCTCGCCCGCGCCATCCAGCCGCGCGGCCAGGACGTCCTCGGGCCGGGCGATCCGCCACGCGGCGGGGATGTGCTCGCGCACCATGGCGGGGTTGAAGCTGTAGAAGGCGGCGGACACCAGCTCGGGGCCGGCGGCGCCGAGGGGCGCGGCTCGCAGCGGGAAGTAGCTGGGCCAGCGGGTCCCGATGTCGAAGCCGAGCTTCTCCGACCGGGTGAACACCTCCGGCGCGTAGTACAGGATCGCGTGCACCGGCTCGAGCAGCTTCCACATCTGCCGAACCATGCCCAGCTCGACGCTCATCTCAGGACCTCCCAGTCTTGTCACTGACAAGATAACCCCAGATGTTGCCACTGGCAAGATTGAGGTGAGCAGTCGCGAACGTGCTCTTCGGAGGGGTCAGCGACCCAGGCCCTCGACGACCTCGGCGTTCGGGAGCGCCGCCAGGGTCGGGCCGGCGATGAGCAGCTTGCTCGCGCGGACCCCGCTGCCGATGACGAGCTCCGGCGCGGCGGCGACGGCCGGGTCGATGAGCAGCGGCCAGTCGGCGGGCAGGCCGAGGGGCGTGATGCCGCCGTACGCCATGCCGGTCAGTTCCACCGCCGTGTCCATCGGGGCGAAGGACGCCTTGCGGACGTCCAGGCGCTTGCGGACCACGCCGTTCACGTCCGCACGGGTGGTCGCCAGGACGAGGCACGCGGCGAAGCGTTCCTCACCCGCGCGCTTGCCCGCGACGACGACGCAGTTCGCGGACGCCGAGAGCGGCGAACCGTAGGTCTCGCAGAAGGCGGCCGTGTCGGCCAGGTCCGGATCGATCGCGGCGACGCCCACGTCGGCCGGATCCGGCAGTGCGGCAAGGGCCTTGACGACGGGGTCGGCCAGCAGCTCAGGGTGTTCGACGGCCGGCTCGACGGTCAGGGAGCCGGCGATGCTCCAGCTCACCATCGGTTACCGCGCTGCACCTCGATCAGTCGCGGCCGCACGTCGACGATGTACACGAGGGTGGCGACCAGGCCGGCGATCCAGAACATCCAGCCGATGCCGGAGAGACCGAAAAGGACCAGTGCGACGGTGCCGCCCGCCGTGATGCCGAGCCAGGCCGGTTTGGTCATTCGGTCGATCGCCGTGTACGCGTCCGGACGCTGCAGCAACGCGTGAATGAATGCGTAGACCCCGACGGGGACTCCGCACCACTTGATGATCACGAGTATCGCGAACGCTTCTGCCGGCACTGCCCCAGACTACGTGCGGACCCGTCGGTGTGACCAGCGGACCGGGCATAGCACGCACATCGCCCCCACCGCTCCGACGAGCGGCGGGGGCGATGAACTGGGGGTTCCTAGTTGGTGGTCGGCTTCGCCGCACCGTTGGTCTTACGGGTGGTCGCGGCCTTGCGCGGGGTCGTCTTGGTGGCGGCCTTGCGGGACGCGCTGCGCACCTCCTGCGCCACGTCGGCGCCCGCCTCCTCGACCGTCAGCGCGGTGTCCTCGGTCACCTGCTCGATCTTGCTCGCGGTCCGCTCCCCGGCCGTGCGGGTGCGGCGGGTCACCTTCGCGAGGACCTCCTCGGCCAGCTCGCGGGCGTCGCCGGCCACGTCGCCGACGCGCTCCTGCAGCGTGGCGATGGCCTCCTCGACCTGGTCGATGGCCTTGTGGACCTGCGGGTTCGCCTTCAGCTTGGTCAGCGCGTCCTCGCCCTGGCCGGCCAGCTTGTGGTACAGCTTCTGCGCGGCCTCGGTGTACTCGTCGACGAGCTTGCGCAGCTCCGCCGGGTCGACCTTCTCACGCAGACCGGCCAGGTCGGTGGGCACCGACTCGCGGGCGGTCGTGGCGCCCTCGTTGACCCGGGTGCGGGCCTTGGTCACGGCGTCGATCACGGCTTGGGTGGCCAGGTCACCGGCACCCAGCGCGGCGAGCAGCGGCGTACGCACGCTCTCGGCGGCGGTGTTGAGCACGGCGACGGCCTGCTCACGGGCCTTCTTGACGTCTTCGGTGCTTGGCAGCAATGCGGGCATCTCACTCACTCCTTGTTCTCAGGCTCCTGGGTGGCGTTCTCGCGGCGGAAGGACTCGTACACGTCGAGCAGAACCTGCTTCTGACGTTCCGTGAGGCTCGTGTCCGCGCGCACCGCGTCCACCACCGGTCCGCCCTGCGGCAGGTCGAGAATCCCGGCCTGTACGTAGAGCGCCTCGGCCGAGATCCGCAGACCCTTGGCGATCTGCTGCAGGATCTCCGCGCTCGGCTTGCGCAGGCCCCGCTCGATCTGGCTGAGGTATGGGTTGGACACTCCGGCGAGCTTCGAGAGCTGGCGCAACGAGATCTTCGCGTTGTTGCGCTGCTGCTTGATGTACTCGCCGATGTCCCGCCCGAGGTCGGCGACCTTGTCGATCGGGTTCTCGTTCACCCCGGCCACCTCCTCGTGACGCTTTCGACGTTACGCCGGAGTGCTAGCAGTTGCAAGCGCAGTGCTTGCACTCGTGGCGCAGATCGCATGTAGGACCTTTTCTGACCTATATGCGCCCTACCGTCGTCCGCATGAGCGAGGTCAACGACAACCAACCACCGGGTACCCCCACGTGGCTGGACCTGCACGTGCCGGACGTCGGTGCCGCCGAGGACTACTACGGCCGAGTGTTCGGCTGGACGTTCGGCGAGAGCGAACTGGGCACCCTGTGCTTGCTGCGTGGCCGGCCCGTGGCGGCCATCCACCGTGGGACGGGCGGCTGGCGGGCGCACCTGGCCACATCGGACTGCGACGCGACCGTGAAGGCTGTCGAGCACGCGGGCGGCACGGTCGTCGAGGCGCCGCACGACGTCGGTGACCTGGGCCGCGCGGCGCTGGTGACGGACGCGACCGGCGCCGTGGTCGGGCTGTGGCAGGGCCGGACGTTCCCCGGCTGCCAGCTGGTCAACGAGCCGGCCACGCTGGTGCGCAACGACCTCGTCACCGGGTCCCCGGCCGTCGCGCGGGAGTTCTACGTGGCGGTCTTCGGCTTCACCCTCGACGGCAACCCGGACCTGCCGGAGTTCGACTTCACGTTCCTGCGCCGGCCGGACGGGCACGAGGTCGGCGGGATCATGGGCCTGCCGGGCACGCCGTCGGCCTGGAACACGACCTTCGAGGTGGCGGACACGGACGCGACACTGGCCCGCGCGGGCGTGACGGTGACCCCGGACGACACGCCCTACGGCCGGTCAGCGACCTTCCACGACCCGTTCGGCGTGGAGCTGTCGATCATCGCGCGTCCCTAGGCGCGTCCGCACCCACTTCTCGATCACGGCGGCCGTCTCGTCGACTGAGCTGTTCGTCGTGTCGAGCAGGGTCATCGGGGGGTCCGTGCGGGCCGTGCGGACCCACTCGGCGAACTCCAGCATCTCGTCGATGCGGGCCTCGTCCCAGCCGCGCCAGGCCGGGCGGGCGCGCAAGCGCTTGCGGAGCACGTCGTCGTCGCAGGTCAGGGCCAGGTAGTGGATCGGGTCGAACAGGGTGCGTTCCGGCCAGTGCTCGAACTGGGGTGGCGCGACCGTCCCGCACAGCACGACCGGGCGACCGGACTGCTGGATGCTCGCCGCGAGCCGCAGCCAGGTCCGGCGGAACGCGGCCGAGTCGCCGGACGGGTCGCGCAGGGCGCCCACCCACAGCAGGTCCTGTTCGACCACCACGCACGCGTCGGACAGGCGGTCCACCAGCACCCGCCCGACGGTGGTCTTGCCCGTGCCGCTCGGGCCGGTCACCGCGAAAAGCGGCAGGCGCCGGTACGGCTCCCGATGACCACAGACGGCGCACACGAGAACCGTGCCGGCGCCATCGGCCTCGACCAGCGGTTCATCGGTCCAGCGCCCGCAACCCGCGCAGATCATCGGGTTCATGGACGCCTTCCCCAACTCAGTCGAACAGTTCCTCGAAGAAGCTCTTGCGGCGGCGCTTGCCGTGGCCGCCGTGGTAGCCACGCGGCGAGTCGTGGTAGCCGCCCTGGTACCCGCGCGGCGAGTCCCGGTAGCCGCGTGGTGAGTCACCGTAGTGGCCCATCGGTGGCGGCGGCGCCTGGTACCCGCCACCCTGATAAGGCGGTGGCGCGGCGGCGGCGTACCGCTGTTCGGCCTGCAGGATGGACTCCAACTCGCCGCGGTCGAGGAAGATCCCGCGGCAGCGTTCGCACTGGTCGAGGTGGATGCCTTGGCGGTCCACGGTGCGCATGGTGTTCTGACACTTCGGGCAAATCACCCTGCCAACCCTAGTCAGACCACCTGAGAAACGGCCACGCATGGCCTGAGCCCACACTGAGAAGCGGAGTGATATGTCCGGTTGACACATGGTTCACCGCATCCGCGAAACCTACCGTTTTCCTTTATGCGACGTGGCACTGCTCACAGTTCCCTCCCCCGGATCGTCTCCGCCAGCCTCATCGGCACCACCGTCGAGTGGTACGACTTCTTCCTCTACTCATCGGCCGCCGCGCTGGTGTTCAACAAGCTGTTCTTCCCGACGTCGGACCCGCTGACCGGCACGCTGCTCGCGTTCACCACCTACGCCATCGGCTTCCTCGCGCGGCCGATCGGCGGGCTGGTGTTCGGGCACTTCGGCGACAAGGTCGGCCGCAAGAAGCTGCTGGTGCTCAGCCTGCTGCTGATGGGTGGCGCGACGTTCGCGATGGGCCTCCTGCCCACGTACGCGGCGATCGGCGTCGCGGCGCCGATTCTGCTCACGGTGCTGCGCCTGGTCCAGGGCTTCGCGCTCGGCGGCGAGTGGGGCGGCGCGGTGCTCATCGTGTCCGAGCACGGGTCCGCGGCACGCCGGGGTTTCTGGGCGTCGTGGCCGCAGTGCGGCGCACCGGGCGGGAACCTGCTGGCCACGGCGGTCCTCGCGGTGCTCGCCGCGGTGCAGAGCGACGAGGCGTTCCTGTCGTGGGGCTGGCGGATCCCGTTCCTGCTGTCCGCGGTGCTCGTCGTGATCGGCCTGTGGATCCGGCTCGCGGTGGCCGAGTCGCCGGTGTTCCTGGCCGCACAACGCAACGCGCCGGCCGAGGAGAAGGCGCCGATCGTCGAGGTGTTCCGGCGCGGCTGGCGGCAGGTGCTGATCGCGATGGGCGCACGGATGGGTGAGAACGTGTCGTACTACGTGATCACCGCGTTCATCCTGGTGTACATCACGACGTCGCTGGGGCTCGCGAAGTCCGTCGGCCTCAACGCCGTGCTGATCGGCTCGGCCGTGCACTTCGTGACGATTCCCTTGTGGGGCCTGCTGTCCGACCACGTGGGCCGGCGGCGGGTGTACCTGTTCGGCGCGGTCGGCATGGCGGTGTGGGGCTTCGTGTTCTTCGCCCTGCTGGACACCAAGTCGTTCCCCATGATCGCCCTGGCGACGACTGTCGGCCTGGTGCTGCACGGCGCGATGTACGGCCCGCAGGCGGCGTTCTTCTCGGAGCTGTTCGGCACGCGGGTGCGGTACTCGGGCGCGTCGGTCGGCTACCAGCTGGCGTCGATCGCCGCGGGTGCGGTGGCGCCGCTGATCGCCGTGGCACTGCTGAACGCGTGGGGCTCGACCCTGCCGGTTTCGCTGTACCTGCTGGCGATGTGCCTGCTCACGGTGGTCGCCGTGCTGGTGGCGCGGGAGACGCGTGGCGAGGCCCTCGAACCGGCGCCCGCTGCCGCGGAGGTCCTCCAAGTGACACGATGACCAGCGTGGATGTGGCCGTCACCGATGCCGTGCGCCGGTTGCTCGACCTGCTCGCCGCCGACGCGAGCAGCGAGCAGCTGGCGCACGCGCCGGTCGCCGGCCTGTCCGACGCGGAGCGTGCCGAGCTGGCCAGGGCGACCGAGGTGGCACTGCGGATCCGGCACACGCTGACCGAGCACCGCCGCCGCGAGGCCGAGCTGCGTGCCCTGTTCGACACGGCGAGCGACCTGTCGAAGCTGCGTGACCTGGACGCGGTGCTGCGCTCGATCGTGCACCGCGCGCGGATGCTGCTGCGCGTCGACCTGTCGTACCTGTCGCTCAACGACGAGGCCGCCGGCACGACGTACATGCGGGTGACGGACGGTTCGGTGTCGTCCCTGCTGCCCCGCCTGCGGATCGGCCACGGCGAGGGTCTCGGCGGGCTGGTCGCGCAGACCGCGCACCCGTACGCGAGCGCGGAGTACCTGACGGACCCGCGGTTCGCCCACACCGCGGCCATCGACGACGCGGTGTCCGCGGAACGAATGGTCGGCATCCTCGGGGTGCCGCTGATGCTGGGCAGCAAGGTCATCGGCGTGCTGTTCGCCGCGGACCGCCAGCGCAGGGAGTTCACGGCGGAGGAGGTGGCGCTGCTGTCGTCGCTCGCCGACCACGCCGCCATCGCCATCGACAACGCCCAGCTGCTGGAGGAGACCCGGCGGGCCAACGAGACGATCAGCGCGAACAACAAGGCCATGCGGCGGGCGGAGGACGCCCACGACCGGCTGATGGAGCTGGTGCTGCGTGGCGGCGACGTCGCCGAGGTGGCCGCCGAGGTGGCCGCGGTGCTGGGCGGCGGCATTGTGTTCTTCGACGCGGAGGGCGCGGAGCTGGCCCGGGTGCCTTTCGGCGTCACGGTGGGCACGAGCAACGCGCCGGTCCGTTCCGGTTTCGCCGGCGCGCTGGGTGGTGCGGTGACGTGGCCGGAGGAGGCCGTGACCGCGTCGCGGGCGGCGGGCCGGGCCGTGCGGGTGGGCGAGGTGTGGGTGTGTGCCGTGTTGGCGGGGCCCGAGGTGCTGGGCAGCCTGGTGCTGACGGACCGGGCGTCCCTGGACGAGGCCGGCCGGCGCCTGTTCGAACGGGCCGGCGTGGTCGCGGCGCTGCTGTTGCTGCTACGCCGCTCGGTGGCGCAGGCCGAGGACGAGGTTCGCGGTGAGCTGCTCACCGACCTGCTGACCGCCCCCACCCGCAACCCCGCGGCACTGCTGGCCCGAGGTCGTCGCCTGGGCATCGACCTGGCCGCCCCGCACGCGGTGCTGATCGCCCATGTGGACGGCGTTTCCCGGCGGCGTCTCGCGATGGCGTGCGCCCGGCACGCGACCCTGGTGGGCCTGCACGCCGAACAGGTGGTCCTGCTGGCGGACGCCGACCCGGCCGAACTGGCCCCGAAGCTGGCGTCCGTCCTGACGACGGCGGTCGAGGCCCCGGTGACGGTGGGGGCGTCGGGCCCGGCGGCCGGCCCGTCCGCGGTGGCGAAGGCCTTCGACGAGGCGCGCCGCTGTGTGCGTTCGCTCCTGGCCCTGGGGCGTGCCGGCCATGGCGGCGCGCTGTCGGAGCTGGGTTTCGTGGGTCAGCTGATCGGCGACCGCACCGACCTCGCGGGGTACGTCCGCGCGACGCTGGGCCCGGTCCTGGACTACGACGAGCGCCGCGGCACCGACCTCGTGGCGACGCTCCGGGCGTACTTCGAGTGCGGCACGAACCTGACGCGTGCCAAGGAGGTGCTGCACGTGCACGTCAACACGGTGGTGCAGCGGCTGGACCGGATCGCGTCCCTGCTCGGCGCGGACTGGCAGACCCCGGAACGTACGCTGGAGATCCAGATCGCCCTGCGGCTGCACCAGCTCCGTTAAGTGCTCATTCGGCCAGCGACAACGCCCACAGCACCCGCCAGCGGTTCACCCCGAGGCGGGCGAGCAGCACGCGGAGCAACCGGGGCCGGCGGCCACCGCCGGTTCGGGCACAGTCAAGGGCATGCTTCCGTTGCTCGTGGCGCTCGGGATCGACAACGTCGGGTCGGGGCTCTTCCTGCCGTTGACGCTGGTCTACGCCACGCGTGTCGTCGGGTTGCCGTTGGCCGTGGCCGGGGTGACGGTCACCGCCGGGACTCTGGTCGGGTTGCTCGTGCCGCCGGTCGCGGGGCGGTTCGTGGATCGGGTTGGGCCGCGGCCCGTGGTGATCGCCTCGCAGGTCGTGCAGGCTCTTGGCGCGTTGGTGTTCGCCGGGGCCGGTGGGGTCGGGACGGTTGCCGTGGCCGTGTGCCTGCTCGCCGCCGGGCAGCAGCTCTTCTACAGCTCGCTCTTCGCGTTGATCTCGGATGTCGTTGGGGGACGGGACAAGGATCATCCCTTTGCCGTGGTCGGGATGGTGCGGGCGGCCTGCTTCGGGGTCGGCGCGCTCGTCGCCGCCTGGTTGCTCAGCGTCGGCGCGCTCCGGGTCGCCGTGCTGCTCGACGCGGTCAGTTTCGTCGTCTGCGCGCTTGTTCTGGCGATCTTCGTGCGGGCGCCGCACGTTCGGGTGCCGGCGGACGGCGGCGGCCGGATCTCGCGGCGGTTCCTGTCCCTGATTCTCCTGACCGGGTTGTTGGCGCTCGGGGTCGACTTCTTCCTTGTCGGCATTCCGGTTTACGTGCTCGACCTCGGCGCGCCGACCTGGCTGCCCGGGGTCCTGCTCGCGTTGAACACCGCCGTGACCAGCACCTGCGGGACGCTCGCGGTCCGGCTCACCCGGCGGTTGCCGCGGACCACGACTCTCGCGCTCGCCGGGTGGCTGTTCGTCCTGTGGTGTGGGTTGTGTTTCGTCGCTTCGGCGCTGCCTTCCGGGTGGCGGAGCGCCTGGCTGCTGGGTGCCGGGTTCGTTCTCGCCGCCGGTGGGGTGCTCTTCGGGGCTCGGGTCAACGCGCTTGCCGTCGCCCTGGCGCCGACGGCCACCCGGGGGCGGCACCTCGCGGCTTTTCAGTACGCCTTCACAGTTCCCGGTGTGCTGGCGCCCGCCGTCGTCAGTCTTTTCACCGTCGGGGTGTGGGCGCCCTGGGTGGTCGTCGCCGTGTGTGCCGGGGCGGGGGCGGTCGCCTTTCCGGTGTTCGGTGGCAGGTATGCGGTCAGCCCGGCCAGTGTTCCAGTTCGGTGACTGCTTTCCGGAACTCCGGGGCCAGCGGGACCAGACGGTCCGACCTTGGGCCCGCACCATCGCCGCGTACACGTCGCCGCTCCGGGAGATCGGGAGCAGGGTGTCCAGTGTGCCCTGGAAGGTGATCAGTGGCTTGCCTATGCGGCCGGTCAGCGATATCCGGTCCACCGCTCGTTTCACGTCCCGTGGGCGGGATTCGTAGTCACGCACGCCGTGGGTAGGAACGTGAACAGGTTCGGGCCGTCCGCCCGCTACAGCGTGCCTTCCCAGTCGATGCCGCCGTCGAACAGCCACGGGTGGTTCTCCAGCTGCCAGCGCACGAGGTAGCCGCCGTTGGAGATGCCGGCGTGAGCGTGGTGACCAGGGCGAGGATGGCGGCCCTTGCGAACATGGTGCCGACGCTAGGAGCCCGGCCGTGGCCTTGGCCATGAGCCCGACCACCACAATCCGGGTGGCGAATGTGGTGGCACGCGCCCTCATGTGCTTGTGTGGCCGCGTTTTAGCGTCGAGGGCACGACAGCGAGCACAATGAGGTGCGTCATGTTTCGAATGGCTCTCGCGGTTCTGTTGACGCTTGTCGGTCCTGTTGCCGACAACCCGGGCAACCTCGGCATGGTCCGGTACGTGCCGGACGGGTTACCCGCGGGGCGGCCGGTGGTGGTGGCACTGCACGGGTGCACGCAGACCGCTTCGGCGTACGGGACCGGATCCGGCTGGCTGGAGTTGGCGGACCGCCTGCGGTTCACGGTGTTGCTGCCGGAACAGCAGACGTCGAACAACATCAACCGGTGCTTCAACTGGTTCGAGCGCGGCGACACGACCCGCGGGCAGGGTGAGGCGGAGTCGATCGCGCAGCTGGTGCGCCGGACGATCACCGACACCGGCGCGGACCCGGAGCGGGTGTACGTGACCGGCCTGTCGGCCGGCGGCGCGATGACGGCGGTGATGCTGGCGACCTACCCGGAACTGTTCGCGGGCGGCGGGGTCGTGGCCGGCATCGCGTACCGGTGCGCGGCGAGCATGATCGAGGCGTTCTCGTGCATGTACCCGGGGCGGAACCTGTCACCAACCGCCCTCGGCGACGCGGTCCGGGCGGCCAGCTCGCACACCGGCCCCTGGCCGACGGTGACCGTGTGGCAGGGCAGCGCGGACTACACGGTGGCGCCGGCCAACGCGACCGAGCTGGTCGAGCAGTGGACCGACGTGCACGGCATCCCCGCGACCCCGACGCGGACGGACACCGTGGCCGGCTACCCGCACGCGGTGTACGAGTCCGGCGGGCGGGTGGTGGTCGAGAAGTACACGATCACCGGGATGGGGCACGGGCAGCCGGTCGACCCGGGCACGGGCGCTGGGCAGTGCGGCCGCGCGGGCGCGTACGTGCTGGACGTGAACGTCTGCGCGGCCTGGCACCTGGGCGTCGCGTGGCACCTGGCGGACTGACCGGTGGTTGGGCTCTGCGACGGCTCCGGTGTCGTTCGTGCTGTTCATGTCGTTGCTCCATCGTCCGGATAACTGGCCTTGGGCGTGACGACGCGCACCGTCGCCGTGCGACGGCCGGGGTTGCGCAGGGCGCGGACGCCGGTGCCGCGGAGCCAGAACCCGGCACCGCGGCCGAGGACCGGCCCGGGTTCGCCGTCGCGCAACTCCAGCTGCACCCGCCCGCAGGTGACGACGCCGAACGCGTGGCGCCATTGCGCCGCGACCACCGGGACACGCGCGCTACCGCGCAGCGCGAGCGTCCACACTGGACTACGCCGTGCCGTCCGCCGGCAGGCGTTCCGGCAGCCCGAACCGCGGGAACTGGTCGTCGTGGAACGTGGTGATCTCGGTGATGGCCCCGCCGGTAATGCGCAGGACGTCGATCGTCAGCGGCAGGTACGCGTCCTCGTGCTCCGACCAGAGGTAGAAGGCGATGGCGGGCTGCCGGTTCGCGGAGGTGGGGACGGCGCGCAGGTCTCCCAGGCCCTCGAACCCGTCCTCGACCCAGTCGTTCACCACCGCGGCGCGGCCGACGTGCAGGCCTGGCGTGGGCGGCATCGAACAGCGGACGTCGTCCCGCAGCATGGCCGCGAGACCGTCGACGTCCTTGGCGACACTCGCGTCGGTGAAGCGGCGCACCAGGTCGCGCGTCTCGGCGTCGTCCGCGCCGCCGGTCCAGTCCTGCCGCTCGGCGGGCAGGTGCTCCCGCATGCCGGCGCGGGCCCGCTGCAGCGCGCTGTTCACGGAGTTGACGGAGTCCCCGAGGAGCTCCGCGACGTCCTTGGCCGGCCAGCCGAGCACGTCCCGCAGGATCAGCACGGCCCGCGGCCGCGGCGCGAGGTGCTGGACTGCCACCAGGTACGCCAACTCAATCGTCTCCCGCGCGACGGCGACGGTCTCCGGCTCGTCGGCGTCACCCGCGGGTAGTTCGTCGAGGAGTTGGTCCGGGTAGGGCTGCAGCCACAGCACCTCGCCGCCGGTGGCGGGTGCCGGGCGGCACTTGGCGAGCAGGTCCAGGCAGGCGTTGGTGGCGATCCGGTACAGCCAGGCCCGGAACGTCGACCGGCCCTCGAAGGTCTCCCGCCGGCGCCAAGCGCGGAGGAAGGTCTCCTGCACGGTGTCCTCGGCGTCCTCGAACGAGCCCAGCATCCGGTAGCAGTGCACATGCAGCTCCCGCCGGTGCCGCTCCGCCAGCCCCGAGAACGCCGACTCGTCCACCTCGCCCAGACCGCTCACGTCCAGCTCCTTCAGCCGCGTGTCCGCACCCATCGCGTCATCCTTCCGCCTCGTCGTGGCCTGACGTAGGTATGACGGGTGCGGGCGCCACAACTCATCACTCGGGCCGGTCGGCATGGCTGATCCAGTGACGGAGCATGATGCGCGGTACGAGTTCGGGCCCGGCGCTGTTGCGTTACCGGCTCGATGAACCCGGCGGCGACCCCGCAGTGCGGGGCGGATGTCGACACCGCCTGGGCGTCTTCTCCGGTCGCCCGAAACTACCCCCACAAGGCCACTTAACCACTGGACGCTTCTGGTTCCTGCCATTTGTCACAGCGTCAAAGTCCGGCGAGCCCGCGCATTCCTCGTGCTGGGTCAGGGTGCGGCCAACGGAAGGTCCATGATGCCGGTGGCTTGCGACCAGACACAACGCCACGTGCCGCTGGCATTGGTGTAGACGTCGGTGTGCCAGGCCTCGTGCCGCGGGATGTCCGCACCGTCGACGGTGAGTTCGATAACGCACCGGTAGCGGAGGACGACGACGTCGGTGCCGACGATGGCGTCCACGTCGCCGGTCAGCTCCAGTTCCCGGTAGGCGACCCGCCCGGTGGTGAGGAGATCCAGGTATTCGGCCTTCGTCCACACGGTGCCGGTCGGGTTGCACAACCGGTACTCCGCGGCGTGCAAGTGGTCGTAGGTGCCGCGATCCACGTCGAGGAGACATTGGATCCGATCCTGCTCAGCCTTGATCACTTGGCTGGCCACATCGTCGGTCACACCCGCTCCTATTCACTCGTTCGGTTCTGGTCGGCGACACATGCGCCGGCAACCAGGTCAGAAGGCGTAGAGGTGGTCTCTTGCCGACACCATCTGTGCCGGTGCCGGCCCTTGAGCATGGCCGTCGGCTACACGGTATCGGGGGACATGTTCGGCGCTGACGCGGTGAAGTCCCGCTGCACCAGTTCCGGGAACGGCACCGCCCGTTTACCCGGCCGGGTCAGGTTCTTCCGTCGCTTCCTGCCTCGCGCGACCAGGCCGCGGCGGGCCATCGACTTGGCCACCGTTTCCTCGCTCACCACCCATCCAGCGGCGCGTAAATCGGCGTGAACACGCGCGGCGAGCCGTGCAGGCCGTGGGCGGGTTCGAACGCTTCAGCGACGGCCGCGTCGACCTCCGCGCGCCGCTGCTCGGCCGGCGTGGGCGTCTGCTGGTGTTGGCGGGAGTTCCACTTGTAGAACCAGGATCCGACACGATCAGAGCCCGGCAAACGACCGCGTGCGGCACGTGGTGGCTGATCCTCCGGTCGGCAACGAACGCGGCCACGCTCACCGCGTCGCCTCCTTCACCCACAGGACCACGGACCGCTTGAGCACATCGCGCTCCATCCGCAGCTCGGCGTTCTCCGCCTGAAGACGGGCCAACTCGGCCCGCTCATCGCCACTGAATCCTTCTGCCTCGCCGCGGTTGATCTTGTCCTGCTTGCCCCCGGTTCGCCAGTGTCCCGGCATGAATCCCCAGATCGGCAGCTACCTGGGCGATCGGTTTGTTCGTCTCACGGACGATCCGGACCGCTCCTTCACGGAACTCCCGGTCGAACTTCCGCCTCTTCTCGGGCATGGCACATGATCCTCATAGTCCATGCCTCCGCGATCTTGAGGGAAGCTCAGGGCTTATTCTGTGCGGATTGTTGTTAGGCGGGTTGCGCTGTTCAGGAATGGGAGGGTTAGGGCGCTTACCAGGAGGCTCAGTGCTATGGCGCCTGCGCACAGGACTGTGACGCCTGGCCAGTCTATGGACAGTGGTTCTTCTGTCAGGCGGACCATCAGGGCTGCCAGGCCTATGCCTGTGATCAGGGCCATCACGACGCCCAGGACTATTGGGAGGGCTACCTGCCACAGTAGGGACCTGCGTAGTACTGCCTTGGGGACGCCGCTTGCTGCTAGGACTGCCAGGGGGCGGCGGCGTTCTCTGATGTGTTCCAGTGCCAGGACCAGTAGGCTTACGCCGGCCAGCATCAGGGTGAAGACTGAGCCGGCGTACAGGGCGGTTCGGACGGATTCGTAGGTTTGTTGGCGTGCGTTCAGGTCTGGGGCCGTGTCGTAGGAGTACACGTAGCTTTGCCAGCGGTAGTCGGCGACGGCGTTGCGGATTTGTTCTAGTTGGTCGCTCGTTATGTTGTGGTTCACCAGGGCGTAGACTGTTGTGTTGTCTTTTATGGGCACGTTTTTCACGGCGCCCGGGGTTGCGTAGATTGAGCTGTACAGGACTGAGTTCTCGGGTAGCTTTATGTTTTGGATGTTTTTGGGGATTGTCCAGCTGCCGGTTACCTCGTAGGCGCCGTAGTCGACGCTTTCCTGGAACTTGCGGAACTCCAGGGTGGTGCCGGGGCTGGGAACCTGGCCGTACTCCTCCATTTTGAAGACGTCGCCGTCGTGGCAGGTTTTGAGGCCGCCCAGTTCTTTCAGGGCTGTGCAGTCCAGTACGGCCATGCCGTACATCGTGTCTTTGGCGCCTGGTTTGTAGGCTGTGGCGGCTTGCACCCGTTGTGTCGAGTGCACGCCTTCCGTGCCGGACAGGTGTTGTTGGATTTCCTTTGCCAGTGCTGGGGCCGCTGACACTTCCACCACTCCGGGGCGGGAGTTGGGTTGGTCGGGTTGGGCTGTCGTGCCTCCGTCCATGGTCAGTATGACGGTCTGCATCGTGATCATGCCGGCCAGGACGACCGCTACGCCGCCTACCACGCGGGAGGACGTGCCGCTGTCGAGTTGGAGCCGGCGGATGGCCAGCATCCAGCTTGGTGGGCCGCCGTGGATGCGGGTTGCCACGCGTTCCAGTAGCCAGGGCAGTAGGGCCAGCATGCCGACCAGCAGCATGATCGCGCCGGTCGTGATCGCCGCGGCCCAGGTGTCGGAGCCTTTCGACGCGCCCAGCTGGGTGGCCATCAGCAGTACGCCGATCGCCACCGCGCCGAAGCGCCACCACGTGTGTCGGCGGATCGGTTTGCTCTGGCGGACCACGCCCAGTGGCTCGATGATGGTGCGGCGCAACGCGAACAGGGCGGTCAGGATGGACAGTGCGGGGATCACGAGGATCACGCCCACCGTCAGCACCGGGTCCGGGACCACGTCCGACGCGTACGCCCGCTCGCCGAACAGGTTGATGTCATCCGCGTAGGTGCGGCCCACGGCGAAGATCCCCGCGCCGGCCGCCATGCCGATCACCGCGCTCACCAGGGACTCGGCGGCCGCTATTCGGCGGACCTGCCACGAGCCCGCGCCGACCAGGCGCAGTGCCGACAGCCTGCGGTCCCGTTCCGCGCCGGCGATGCGGCTCGCCGTCGTGACGAACGTGAACACCGGCAGCAGCAGCACGACCGCGCCGATCAGGAGCACCAGCAGCATGTTCGCGTCCATGTCGCGCACGACCGGTGCCTCGTCGAAGCGGTACATCGGTGTCGCGTACTCCGAGTCGGCCAGCGTGCCGTCCGCGCCAACCCAGGCGACCAGATAACCCGGCCTGAGCACCAGCTTCTTGTCGAGCGTGCCGGTGATCTTGTCCGGGAACCTCGGGCGTAGCAGCTTGCCCTCGTCCGAGCGCAGCAGTTCGATCAGCGCCGGCGAGGCGTACATCTCGCCCGGCTTCGGCAGCCTCGGCAGCGCGGCCGGCTTCGGCGAGCTCGGGCCGCTGCCCCACACGTAGGTGGCCGTCACGTACTCGTCGCGGAACTTGGTCGGCGTCTGCGCGTAGTAGGTCGGCGCCACGCCGGCCAGTGGTTCGACGCGTGGGGTGCCCGAGACCGAACGCTCCCCGCGTTCCTCCGACATCGTGCCGACGGACGCGGCTACCAGCAGCACCGCGGTCGCGATCGCGATGCCCAGCGCGCTGAGCGCCAGCCTCGCCGCGGAGGTCCGGCCGCCCCCGACCGCCAGCCGGACCCCCACGGCGAAGTCACTCACCCACCCCCGGACCTTCACGCGAACTCGACCTGCCTTGTGTGGCCGTCGCGCACGATGACCTCGCGGTCCGAGTAGGCGGCGACGCGCGCCTCGTGCGTCACCAGGATCACCGCGGCGCCCGTGTCCTTCGCGGTGCTGGTGAGCAGGCGCATGACGTGCTCGCCGTTCAGCGAGTCCAGCGCGCCCGTCGGCTCGTCGGCGAACACGGCCTTCGGACCGGTGACCAGCGCGCGGGCGACCGCCACCCGCTGCCCCTGGCCGCCGGACGCCTCGCCCGGTCGCTTGCCGGCGACGTCGGCGACCTCCAGGCGGTCGAGCCACTCGCGTGCCTTCGCCTCGGCCGCGCGCCGGCGCAGGCCGCCGAGCCGCAGTGGCAGGGCGACGTTCTCCAGGCAGGTCAGCTCCGGCACGAGCTGGCCGAACTGGAAGACGAAGCCGAAGTCGGTGCGGCGCAGCGTGCTGCGTGGGCCGTCCGGCATGGTGGACAGCTCCCGGCCGGCGTAGGTGACCGTGCCCGCGTCCGGCTGGATGATGCCGGCCAGGCAGTGCAGCAGCGTCGACTTGCCGGACCCGGACGGGCCCATCACGGCGACGACCTCGCCAGGGCGGACGGACATGCTCGCGCCGTCGAGTGCCGTGGTGGGACCGAAGGACTTGACGAGGTCGGTGGCGACCAGCAGCGGCTCGGTCATGCCGGCCGCCCGGTGTGCTCAGAGCAGGGGGAAGTCATGGAAGTTCCTCAACAGGTTGGAGGGCTTGTGCGAATCAGGCGGTGACCCGCTTGCCTAACTCGGTCAGGCGCGCGGCCGTCAGCTCCAGCCAGCGCAGGTCGGCCTCGAGATGGAACAGTGCGTGGTCGCAGATCAGCTGGTCGACCAGGTCACCCGTGGCCTTGCGGGCCGTCAGCTCGCGCATGGCACGCAGGTGCGCATGCCGCTGGGTGTCGAGCACGTCCTCGGCGTCGCGGCCGGAAAGCAGCGCGATGACGACCTTGGTGTACAGCGTGCTCTGCATGTACAGCTCGGGCTTCTCCGGCGTGCCGAGCCACTTCTGGACATCGGTCACGCCCTCGGCGGTGACCGCGTACCGCTTGCGGTCCGGGCCGCCACCCTGCTCGACCCCCATCTCCTCGACGAGGCCGTTCTTCAACAGGCGCGACAGCGTGGCGTAGACCTGGCCGTAGTGGAGCGGCCGGCCCTGACCGAAGTGCTCGTCGTACTCCCGCTTGAGGTCGTAGCCGTGTCGCGGCCCGCGCTCGAGGAGGCCCAGCAGGGTGTGTCCGATTGACATGGGACCACTATACACGTGATGTATAGATGTGGTGAATAGGGTCCTGAGCTGGTGAAAACCGTCGTCGGGCCTACAGTGGTCACGTGAGCGACGTGGACTTGGTGGTCGACTTCCTGAACACCGTCGACCACGAGGCGCACACCGACGTCCTCGACGATCCCGAGGCCTGGCGGAACTGGCTGGCCACGCACGGGTTGACCGACGGCGAGGACGTGCGGGCGGTGCGCTCGGCACTGCGGGCCGCGGCCGGCGACGCCGTGGCGCCCGCCACCGCCTCGGCGTCCGTGACCGTCAAGCTGACCGGCGGCGTGCCGCGGCTGGTCGCGGCCGACGTGGCCGGCGCGGTGCTCGCGGCGGCCAGCCGGCTCGCCGTCCGGGGTGAGTGGCGACGCGTCAAGATCTGCCCGGCCGGCGACTGCCGCTGGGCCTTCTTCGACCGGTCCCGCAACCGGTCCCGCACCTGGTGCTCGATGCAGGTGTGCGGCAACCGGGAGAAGGCGCGGGCCTGGCGGCGGCGCTCAGAGGAACAGCTGGGCGACCGTGTAGATGAGTAGGCCGGCCAGCGCGCCGACGACCGTGCCGTTGATCCTGATGAACTGCAGGTCGCGGCCGACCTGGAGCTCGATCTTGCGCGATGTCTCCTCGGCGTCCCAGCGCTGCACGGTGTCGGTGATCAGCGTGGTGATCTCGTCGCGGTAGTTGAGCACGATGTACGCCGCCGCGCCCTCGACCCAGCTGTCGGCCTTCTCCCGCAGCGCGTCGTCGCCGCGGAGCCGGTGGCCGAGCGTGATGAGGCCCTCGCGGACGCGTTTGCGCAGCTCACTGGACGGGTCCTCGGCCGCGTCCAGCAGCAGCCGCTTGGCCGTCGCCCAGGTCGAGCCGATCACGTTCTGGACCTCGGGGTGCTCCAGGACCTGCTGCTTCACGACCTCGGCACGCTCCATGGTCGCCGGGTCGGTCTGCATGTCGGACGCGAACTCGGCCAGGAACTTGTCGATCGCGAGGCGCATCGGGTGGTTCGGGTCCGTCTTGACCATCCAGGCGAACGACAGCACCTCGCCGTAGACCTTGTCGGCGACCATCGAGTCGACGAACTTCGGCGACCAGGTCGGTGCCCGGTCGGACACCACGCGGAGCACGGTCGAGTGGTTGTTCTTCACCCACTCGTATGCGCGGTCACACATGAGGTCGACCAGCTTGTGGTGCGTGCCGTCCTCGAACACGCCGGCCATCAGCTTGCCCAGCGGCGGGCCCCACGGCACCGCCACCACGCGCTTGACCACGGCCTGCTCCATGACCTCCTGGACGTCCTCGTCGCGGAGCACGGCCACCACACCACGTACGACGGTCGCCAGTTCGGCGGTCACCCGTTCGGCGTTGGCCGGCTCGGACAACCACCCGCCGAGCCGGGCCGCGACGCCGACCCGCCGCAGCCGCTCCCGCACGACCTGCTCGGACAGGAAGTTGGCGCCGACGAACTCGCCGAGGCTGTCGCCCAGGGCGTCCTTGCGGTTGGGGATGATCGCCGTGTGTGGGATCGGGATGCCGAGCGGGTGCCGGAACAGCGCCGTGACGGCGAACCAGTCGGCGAGCGCGCCGACCATGCCGGCCTCCGCGGCCGCCTTCACATAGCCGGTCCACGCCGGCTCCCCCGGCCACAGCGACATCACGATGAAGACGGCGGCGGCGCCCAGCAGGAACGACAGCGCCACCAGCTTCATCTTGCGCAGGGCCTGCCGCTTCTCCGCCTCCCGGGGGATGGGAGCGGAGATGTGCTTGGTCTCGGTCAGTTGCCGCACGACACCATTGTCCGTGAGGATGGCTGACCGTGCGTCGTCCAGCTCTCGTGCCCCGTCTGACCCCGTTCACCTCGACGATCTTCGCGGAGATGACCGCGCTCGCGACCAGGACCGGGGCGGTGAACCTCGGCCAGGGCTTCCCGGACACCGACGGCCCCGCCGGCATGCTCGAGGCGGCTCAGCGGGCCATCGCGGAGGGCGTGAACCAGTACCCGCCCGGCCCCGGCCGGCCCGAGCTGCGGCAGGCCATCGCGGCGCAGCGGGCCGCCTACGGCATCGAGTTCGACCCGGACACCGAGGTGCTGGTGACCGTCGGGGCGACCGAGGCCATCGCGTCCGCCCTGCTCGCGCTGGTCGACGCCGGCGACGAGGTGATCCTCTTCGAGCCGTACTACGACTCGTACGCGGCCTCGGTCGCGCTCGCCGGGGCCACCCGGAAGGTCGTCTCGCTGGTCGACGGCGAGCGGTTCTCGGTCGACCTGGACGCCGTCCGCGCGGCGATCACGCCGAAGACCCGGGCCATCCTCGTGAACTCCCCGCACAACCCGACCGGAACGGTGTTCACCAAGGAGGAGCTGGCGGGCCTCGCCGCGCTGTGCGTCGAGCACGACCTGATCGCCATCACCGACGAGGTGTACGAGGCGATGACCTACGACGGGATGCCGCACCTCCCCCTGTGCACGTTCCCGGGGATGGCCGAACGGACGGTCACGATCTCCAGCGCCGGGAAGATGTTCAACTGCACCGGCTGGAAGATCGGCTGGGTGTGCGCGCCCACGCCGCTGGTGTCGGCCGTGCGGGCGGCGAAGCAGTTCCTGACGTTCGTGGGTGGGGCGCCGTTCCAGCCGGCGGTGGCGTACGCGCTGGCCAACGAGTCCGCGTGGGTGGACAAGCTCAGCGCGGACCTGGCGGTGAAGCGGGACCGGCTGTCGGCGGGGCTCGCCGAGGCCGGGTTCGGGGTGCGGCCCAGCTACGGGACGTACTTCGTGTGCGCGGACGTGCGGCCGCTCGGGTTCGCCGACGGGGCCGAGCTGTGCTGGCAGCTGCCGGAGCGGATCGGGGTGGCCGCGGTGCCGGTGCAGGTGTTCACGGACAACCCCGATCGGTGGCGGCACATCGTGCGGTTCGCGTTCTGCAAGAAGGACGAGGTGCTGGACGAGGCCATCGAGCGGCTGCACAAGCTCGCTTGAGCGGGACTCGCGGGAGCCGAGCGCGGGACTCGCGGGTTCCGAACGCGGGACTCGCGGGGTCTGGGCGCGGGACTCGCGGGGGCTGGGCGCGGGACTCGCGGGGGGTCAGGGGAGGAGCCAGGCCAGGTCCAGGGTGCGGGTTGGGAGGCGGGGTTCGCGGTGGGACAGGCGTAGGCCCGCGGCCATGGCGTCTGCCAGGACGTCCTGCGGGATTGGGTCGGTGCGGCGGAGCAGGGTGGCCAGTGCGTTGAGTAGTCGTAGGTCCGCGGTTGTGTACTTCATTCGGGGTGTCCTTCCAGGAGTGTGAGCTTGCGGCGTAGTTGGTCCAGGCAGCGGGCCCTGGTGCGGCCCAGGCTGGTGACCTTGAGTCCGAGGGCCCTGCTGACCTGCACGTACGTCAGTTCAGGGGCATGCGCCAGGAGGCCGAGCAGGTTCCGGCAGCGCTCTGACAGCCGCGCGAACGCCTTCCACAGGAGCTCCTCCTCGCCCGTGTGGCAGACGGGTGCGGCGGGGATCTCCAGGGTGTCCGTCGGGACCTCGCGGCGGCCCTGGAGCTTGACGCGCAGGCACTCGCGGCGCGCGGTGGTCGCGAGCCAGCCCGGCAGGCGGTCCGGTCTGCGCAGCCGGGGCAGGTGTTCGGCCAGGGCGGCCCACGTGTTCTGCGACACGTCGGCCGCGTCGGCGCCACGCAGCCGGTGCGCCCGCGTCACGGCCCACACGATGGGTGCGTGCCGGTGCACCAGCTCCTGCCACGCCGCCTCGTCGCCGGTGCTGGCCCGGCTGATCAGCTCGGTCGTCTGCATGTGGTTGTGACGGAACGCGGGCACGATCGGACCCGGCAGACGCCCGAATTGAGTAGGACTACCGATGCCCGGCGGAATGCGTCACCAGCCGTGATCAACATTGGCCCATACGGCCGATACAGTGCGCTTTTGCCGTCTTTCCGGGTGGAATAGCCCTCGCTAGGGTGCCATTGTCTGTGGTGTGCTGGATAGTGTGCACGTGCATGTCGACACGGGGGCGAACCCGTGTCGGCCCTTACTGCGTTGACGAACGGTGGTGGTCGCGGTGGAGCTTTCCCGCCTGCTGCGCCGCGCGCTGCTCGTCGCCGCCGTAGCCGTGGCCGGATGGCTGCTCAGCGTCGTGTTCGCCAGTGCCGCGAGCGCGGACGAACTGCCCGGTGACGGCACGGGAACGGAAGCGTCCGGGAGCTTGCTCGGCAGCCTGATCGGCGGACTGACCGACGTGGTCGGCGGTGTGACGGACAGAGTCACCGACATCGCCGGTTCGGTGGTCGACACGTCCGGCGACGCGCTGCCGCCGGTCGCGGACGAGCCGCAGGACCCCGTCACCGAGCTACCGGCGATACTGCCCGGCTCGTCGTCGGGCAGTGCGGCTGCCGACCGGACCGACGCCGTGTCGCGGGCCGAGACGGTCGCGCCGGTCGTCGCACCCGCCGCGCCAGTGGTCCCGCCCGCCCCGGTGCCGCCGCCCGCGGCGCCGGCACCTGTGAAACCGCCGGTCGTCGCGATTCCCGCCACGCCGGCCGCGCCCCCTGTCGCCACGGACACCGGCAATGCCGCTACGGAGCACGCCGGCGGGGGCCAGCCTGAGCCGCAGCCGGTCAAGGCGCCCTCCGCGCCGGCCGGCTCCGGCACGTCCGTGTCCACCGCCCACGACAACGCCGGTGGTGCCCGCGGCACCCACGGCGTCCTGCCCGCGCAGACCGTCCTCCACCCGGCCGACGCCGGTTTCACCACGCGCAGCCTGGCCGTCGACGGCGCCGGGCGTGCCGCCGGCTTACCGGCCTCCTCGCCCGACTGAACGGGCGCCGCACCACCGGACACGTCTGTCCACAGTCGACCCGACCGACTACCGACGTGGCCCAACCGGCCGAACCCGCTCGCCTGAAAGTGTCACCCCGGCGACCCCCGAACATCCCAACAGCTACCCGACCTGCCGACCGCGCCCGGTCAGGTCGGGACCTGGCCCCGGCGCCGCGATGCCCCCGCGGCGCCGGGGCTCCTCCTCTGGCCAGGCTCGTTCGATCGGCGCAACGAGGGGCTGCGCCGACGACCCCTGCCGAGCACACCAGAGGCGAACAGTGCGCTGGGTGGCTTGGTCCCGGCCAATCGGCCGACAGAGACTAGGCCATCCAGCGCACTGCTTTCTACCCTGTATACCGTCTTCAGGTCCAGTCATGTGACCGGAATGAGCCCGTTGTCCGCGATCGGGGCACCACATTCAGCCACTGAGGCGGCCGCGGCGGCCAGCCGGCGCGTCGCTTCGCGCAGGATGTCAACCGGTTGGGTGTACGGGATGCGGAGCCAGCGCTCGAGTCCCCCGTGCGGGGTGAAGAACGAGCCGGGCACGACCCGGACGCCGAAGTTCTGCGCGACGGCGGCGATGCGGGTGCTGACGGGTTGCGGCAGCTGGCACCACATGTTCATCCCGCCGTCCGGCACCGCGAACGTCCAGTCCGGGCAGCGCGCCCGGAGCTCGGCGACCAGCGCGTCCCGCTGCCCGGCGAGCTGCGTGCGGCGTTCGAGCAGCGGCTCCCGCGAGCCGGCGAGCAACTCCGTCAGGACGAGCTGCTCGACCACGGGCGACCCGAGGTCCAGCCCGCGGCGGGTGGCCAGGAGCCGGGCGATGACGTCCGTGGTCGCGCGGATCCAGCCCAGGCGCAGGCCGCCCCAGTGCGACTTGCTCGCCGAGCCGGCCGCGAGCACGAGGTCGCCGCCCCACGCGGCGAACGGTGGTGGCGCGTCGGCCGGGTCGAAGTCCAGCTCGACCTGGGTCTCGTCGATCACGACCGGGGTGCGGGCGCGGCGGAACGCGGTGGCGAGGCGCTGGCGGCCCCCGGCGTCGAGGCGGTGGCCGGTCGGGTTCTGGAAGTCGACGATGAGGTACGCGAGCCGGGGCGAGGACTGGCGGAGGGCGGCCTCGACACCCTCGAGGTCCCAGCCGTCGTCCGCCATGGCGACCGGCAGCGGGATCCCGTGCGCGGCACGGATGGCCTCGATGGCGTTCGGGTAGGTCGGCTGCTCGATCAGCACGCGGTCGCCGGGACCGACGAACAGCCGCAGTGCCATGGCGAACGCGAAGTGCCCGCCACCGGTCACGAGGATCTGGTCCGCCGTGGTGGGCAGGCCGCGTTCGGTGTACCGCTGGGCGAGGAGTTCGCGAAGCTCGGGGAGGCCCTGGTCGTGGTAGCCGTGCGTGGCGAGGTGGGGGGCGAGGCGGGGCAGTGCGGCCTCGGCCGCGGCGGCGACGCCGGGCAGCGCGGGGGCCGCGGCCCGCGCGAGGTCGATGGTGGCCGGGTCCTCCGGCGGTTCCTTGGCGCTGATACCGGCGGGGATGGCGGCCCACGAGCCGGCGCCGCGGCGGCTGACCACGAGCCCGTCGGACTTGAGCCGTTCCCAGGCCGCGGCGACCATCGTGCGGCTGACCTCGAGGGCGGCGGCCAGCTCACGTTCGGGCGGGAGGGCGTCGCCGGCGGGGATGCGGCCGTCGAGGATGAGGAGCCGGATGCCGGCGGCGAGGTCCGCGGCCCCCTGACGGGAGCCGTGACGGCGCCAGTTGCCGAGCAGTTGTGCCACACGTCTCGCGTTCACAAGGCCAATTCTTGCAGATTGGCTATTGATAGGGGACCAATAAGGTCTTGAGGATGGCCACATGGCTGTTCTCGATCTCCGCCCGGTATCGGTCACGACGTCGCCGGTCCGGCGGCTGCCCCAGTTGCTGGGCGGGCTCACGCTGTACGGCGTGAGCATGGGCCTGATGATCAGGTCCGGCCTGGGCCTGGACCCGTGGGACGTGCTGCACGAGGCGTTGTCGCGGCGGACGGGCCTGACGTTCGGCACCGTGACGGCGATCGTGGGTGCGCTGGTGCTGCTGTGCTGGATCCCGATCCGCCAGCGGCCGGGGGTCGGGACGGTGGCGAACATCCTGGTCATCGCGGTGGCGGTCGACCTGACGCTGGCGCTCGTGGTGTCGCCGTCGGCGCTGCCGGTGCGGATCGTGCTGCTGGTGGCGGGCGTGGTGCTGAACGCGTTGGCGACCGCGACCTACATCGGGGTGCGGCTGGGACCGGGGCCGCGGGACGGGTTGATGACGGGGTTCGCCGCGCGCACGGGGTGGTCGATCCGGCTCGTGCGGACGGGGATCGAGCTGACCGTGCTGGCGTCCGGCTGGCTGCTCGGCGGGACGGTCGGCATCGGGACGGTGGTGTACGCGTTGGCCATCGGGCCGCTCACGCAGGCGTTCCTGCCACTGGTGGTGTGGAAAATGAAGGCGTGACGTGGACGTGCCCCTCGTGCGCGCGCCGGTTCGGGCGGCGCAACCAGCCGCACGAGTGCGCGCCCGCGTTGACGGTCGAGGAGTACTTCGCGACGGGGCCCGCGTTCGAGCGACCGATCTTCGAGGTGGTGCGGGAACACCTCGAGTCGCTGGGACCGGTGCTCGTGGAGCCGGTGCAGGTCGGGGTGTTCTTCAAGCGGGCGCGGACGTTCGCGCAGCTGCGGCCGCGCATGAAATGGGTGGTGCTGTCGTTCATCGTGCCGATGGTCGTCGCGGATGACCGGATCAGCCGGCGGGTGACGGTGTCGTCGACCAGGACCTACCACGAGACGAAGCTGCGCGAACCGTCGGACGTGGACGACGACGTGCGGTCCTGGCTGACCGAGGCGTTCCTGTCGTCTACCTGAAGCGCGCGATCACCAGGGCCTGGTCGTCGTGGGGTTTGGGGCGGGGCCAGCGTTTGCCGTCCAGGTCCTGCTGTTCGGCGGCGCGGACCCGGTCCAGCACCGTTTCCGGGCCGGCCGTGGTGGCCACGTCGAGGAGGGCCTGCCAGTCCGGGAACACGCCGTAGGTGTCCACGCCGCACGTCACGCCGTCGCTGGCCATGATGATCGTGTTCACGTCGTCACGAGGCCAGGTCGCGCGGACCGCCTGGTGGGCGGCGTCCGGGTCGGCCTCCGCCACCCAGAAGCCGCCTTCGACGTTGCGGCGGTTGGCCGTGGCCTGGACGGCCTTGCGCAGTGCGACCAGGTGGTTCTCGCCGTAGCCGCCGCCTTCGGACAGGCGGGCGCGGTAGCCGGGGCCCTTCCTCGGCAGGGTGTCGATGCGGGTGTCCGCCAGCACGGACGGGCCCTCGGCGCCGAACACCACGATCGGGCTGTCGGCGAGGACCAGGCCCTCGACCTCGGTGTCGGTCCAGCGCAGCAGCGCGACCGTGCTCGACGGGGACCGGCCGGGGACCAGCTCGTGGTCGCGGGCCACCGTCTTGATCGCCCCCGCCAGCAGGTCCGCCAGGTCGGTGTTCGGGTAGCCGGCCAGGCGGCCGGACAGCTCCCCGGCCAGGCGCGACGCGTACCAGCCGCCGCTGGGCAGCGCCGGGTCGAACGAGGTGGCGCCGTCCAGCAGCACGACCGCGTTGGGCAGCACCACGACCACGTCCTCGCTCGGCCGGACGCCGCCGTCCAGGCCGACCCCGGGACGTTCGGCCACCTCAATGCGCGGGGTCATGATCAAGAGCATAAACGCCTTGGCGGCCCCCTTCGAGAAATTCCACGTCGTGAAGGGGTACTTCGGGCATTCAGCGGCGGCCCAGGCCGTTCCAGGCGAAGCCGGCGCGGCGGAGGACGTCCGGGTCCAGCAGGTTGCGGGTGTCCACCACGACCGGGTTGGCCACGACGCCGGCGAGCTTGGCCCAGTCGAGGCCGCGGAACTCCGGCCACTCGGTGAGCACGACCAGCGCCTGGACGCCCTCCGCGGCGCGGTACGGGTCGTCGACCAGGGTGATGCCGTCCAGGTCGGCGCGGGTGTCGCCGGAGCGCAGGGCCGGGTCGTAGGCCACCAGCTTCGCGCCCGCCTGGCGGAGCAGGGCCGACACGGCCAGGGCCGGCGAGTCACGCAGGTCGTTCGTGCCCGCCTTGAACGTCAGGCCCAGGATGCCGAGGCGCACCTTCGACAGCGAGCCGCCGCGCTTGCCGGTCACCGCGAGGCGGACCTTCTCCACCATGCGCTGGCGCTGGCGGTTGTTCGTGTCGATCGTGGCGCGGATGAGGCGGAACTCGAAGTCCGCGGCGTCCGCCAGCTGGAGCATGGCCGAGGTGTCCTTCGGCAGGCACGAACCGCCCCAGCCGGGGCCGGCCTGCAGGTAGGACTGGCCGATCCGCTTGTCGAAGCCCATGCCCTCGGTCACGTCGGAGATGTCCGCGCCGAGGCGGTCGCACAGCTCGGCCATGGCGTTCACGTACGACAGCTTCATCGCGATGTAGCAGTTGGCGGCGTACTTGACCAGCTCGGCCGACGCGGCGTCGGTCAGCACGGTCGGGGCGCCGAGGCGGGCGTACAGGGCGGCCACCCGCTCGGCCGCGTCCTGCTTGTCGCAACCGACGACGATGCGGTCCGGGTTCAGGAAGTCGTGGACCGCCGAGCCCTCACGCAGGAACTCGGGGTTGCTCACCGCTGCGACGTCGTCGCGATCCAGCAGTTCGACGGTGCGCTGCGCGGTGCCCACCGGGACCGTCGACTTGTTCACCACCACCGAGCCCGCCGGGAGCAGCGGTCCGATCTCCTCCAGCACCGACTCGACCACCGACAGGTCGGCCACGCCGCCGACACCCATGGGCGTCGGCACGCACAGGAACACGACCTCGCTGCCCTCGACGGCCGCGGCCGCGCCCAGGACGAAGGACAGGCGGCCGGCCGCCAGCCCACCCTGGACCAGGTCCTGCAGGCCCGGCTCCAGGATGTCCACCTCGCCGGCGGAGAGGCGCTTCACCTTCTCCGCGTCGACGTCCGCACACACCACGTGGTGACCGAGCGACGCGAGACACGCACCCGTGGTGAGCCCGACATATCCGGTTCCCACTACCGCAATCCGCCGTACGAACACGGGTCGGACTCCCCTCCTGGCATACGACACCTACGGAACTGAACCTACATGCGTCGTAACGGCAACCCGCCAACGGCCGACTCAGTGACTGAACGAGGTGCGGATTCGGGGCTCCGCGCGTGCATTCCCGGTTGAGGAAAGGCGTGGTAATGGCACGCTTCTTTTGTGCTGCCCTGAGGCGGGCCGAGCGGTGAGGATCAGCGTCTTCGGTCTCGGCTATGTCGGCTGTGTCTCCGCCGCGTGCCTCGCCTCCCGGGGCAACGACGTCATCGGCGTCGACGTCAACCCCACCAAGGTCGACCTGATCATGGGCGGCAACGCGCCCGTGGTCGAGGAGCGGATCGGTGAGCTGACGCGCGAGGTCGTCGAGGCCGGCAGGCTCCGAGCGACCACGGACGTCGCGTACGCGGTCGCGAACTCCGACGTGTCGCTCGTCTGCGTCGGCACGCCGTCGGCGCCGAACGGCAGCCTGTCGACGGCGTACCTCGAGCGGGTGGCCGAGGAGATCGGCGAGGCCATCGCTACCAGTGAACACCGCCACACGATCGTGTTCCGCAGCACCATGCTCCCGGGGACGTGCCTGAACCTGCTCGTCCCGATCCTGGAGAAGGCGTCCGGCCGCACGGCCGGTGTCGACTTCGGGGTGGCGGTGAACCCGGAGTTCCTGCGGGAGGGCACAAGCGTCCGCGACTTCTTCGACCCGCCGAAGACCGTGGTCGGCGAGCTGGACGCGGCGAGCGGCGACGTGGTCGCGGCGCTGTACGAGGGGCTGCCCGGGGACGTGTTCCGCGTGCCGATCCCGGTCGCGGAGATCACGAAGTACGCGGACAACTCCTTCCACGCCCTGAAGATCGGCTTCGCGAACGAGCTCGGCGCGATCTGCGGCGCGCTCGGCCTCGACTCGCACCGTGTGATGGACGTGTTCCTCGCGGACCGCAAGCTCAACATCAGCCCCGCGTACCTGAAGCCGGGGTTCGCGTTCGGCGGCTCGTGCCTGCCCAAGGACCTGCGTGGGCTGGTGCACGCCGCGCACCGGGCGGACGTCGCCGTGCCGATCCTCGCGCACGTGCTGCCGTCCAACGAGGCGCACCTCAAGCGGGCGTTCGACCTCGTGGTGCGGACCGGTCAGCGAAAGGTGGGCCTGTTCGGCCTGTCCTTCAAGCCGGGCACCGACGACCTACGCGAATCGCCGATGGTCGAGTTGGCCGAGCGGTTGCTCGGCAAGGGCTACGACCTGCGCATCTACGACGCGAACGTGAGCATGTCGCGGCTGCTCGGCGCGAACCGGGAGTACATCGAGCAGCGGCTACCGCACCTGGGTTCGCTGCTGGCCGGCTCGGTGGAGGAGGTGCTCGACCACGCCGAGGTCTGCCTGGTCGCGTCGGCGGATCCGGCCGTGCTCGCCGCCATCCCACCGGGTGGCCCGCGGACCCTGATCGACCTGATTCGCCTGCCGGACGCGGAAATCCGTCGAAACGACAAGGGGTATGTCGGCCTTGCCTGGTAGAGCGCTCATCCTCGTCGAGAACCTGTCCGTGCCGTTCGACCGCCGCGTGTGGCAGGAGTCGACGACGTTGCGGGACGCCGGCTGGGACGTGCACGTCATCTGTCCACAGGGAACGAAGCGGGATCGCGAGTCCTATGTGGAGATCGAGGGTGTGAAGATCCACCGGTACCCGCTGACCGCGGCGACCGGCGGGCCTCGTGGCTACGTCAAGGAGTACGGCAGCGCGTTGTGGCACACGTTCCGGCTGGCGCGGCGCATCGAACGCCAGGTCGGCAGGATCGATGTCGTGCACGCCTGCAACCCGCCGGACCTGCTGTACCTGGTGGCGCGGATGCTCAAGCGGCGTGGTGCCCGGTTCGTCTTCGACCAGCACGACCTGTGCCCCGAGCTGTACCTGTCGCGGTTCGCCGGGCGGGGCGAGGACTTCCTGTACCGGATGGTGTGCCGGCTGGAGCGGGCCACCTACCGGGCAGCGGACGTCGTGATCGCGACCAACGAGAGCTACCGCGAGGCCGCCGTCACGCGCGGCAACATGCCGGAAGACAAGGTGTTCGTGGTCCGCAGCGCCCCGGTGATCGAGCGGTTCCAGCAGGTGCCGCCCGAGCCGGAGCTGAAGAAGGGCAAGCCGCACCTGCTGTGCTACCTCGGCGTGATGGGCCCGCAGGACGGCGTGGACTACGCGTTGCGCTCCCTCGCCCTGTTGCGTGAACAGCGCGAGGACTGGCACGCGGTGTTCGTCGGCGCGGGCGACACGTTCGACGACATGGTGGCGCTGTCGACCAAGCTCGGGCTCGACGACCTGGTCGAGTTCACCGGACGCATCCCGGACGGGGACCTGGTCAGATATCTGTCCACAGCGGACGTCTGCCTCTCGCCCGACCCGTACAACCCGTTGAACGACGTGTCGACCATGAACAAGGTCATGGAGTACATGGCCATGAGTCGACCGATGGTGTCGTTCGAACTGCGGGAGGCGCGCGTGTCTGCCGGCGAGGCCGCCCTGTACGCACCGGCGAACGACGAGGCCGAGTTCGCGCGGCTGACCGCGCGGCTGCTGGACGACCCGTCGGAGCGTGAGCGGATGGGCAAGCTCGGCAAGGAGCGGGTCGAGGGTCCACTCGCGTGGTCGAACTCGCAGAAAGCCCTGCTCGCCGCGTACGAAGCCGCCATGAGGCGGTGACGGCTCACCTCGAGACGCGGTGAACGGCGTACTCCTGGCGGTCAGCGGTGTACACCACCACGTAGTCGTCCGACATGGCGGAGACGGAGCTGGTGGGTGGGAAGCTGGCGACGGTGTTCCCCCCAGGGTCGACGATGCGGTTGCTCGCCAGCACGTGGCCGTGCCAGGCGCCGCTCAGCGGAGGAAGGGAGTCCGCGGGCCTGCTGACGCTCACCTTGCGCCTGGCGACGTCGAACGTCACCAGGGTGTCGCCGCCCGGGTACCGGCAGGCGATGAGGTTGGCCTCGTCACTCACGCAGGGCAGACCGTCGACGGACTTTCCCAGTTCGGCGATCTCCTCTCCCGTGCTGGCGTCGACCACGAAGGTGGTGAAGGTCCGTTCGTCAAGCGTGTCGATGACCGCAACGTCCCCAAGCGTCAAGGACACTGTGGACGATTCGTAGCGCTTCGACAGGTCCCATTTCCTCGCGCCGGTCCCGGCGTCGAGCGCGACGACGGTCGAGCCCTTCCCCAGGTAGTCGCCTCCCTGTCCGGGGACCGGCATCCGGTTGGAGGTCACGCCGAGCACGTTGCCGTCCGCGACGAACTGCGGCCAGGAACCGGTCGACTCCCACGCGGTCGTCCCGTCGGAGACACGCGTGGCGACGATCCGGACCGTGGCGGGGTCGTCGACCTCGCAGCAGCGGTTCACGCTGAGTGCGATGTTCTCGTCGACGGTCAGCAGTTGATGATGGGCGCTGGGCCCCTCACTCTTCGGGATCAGCGACGTCTTCCAGCGGATGGTGCCATCCCTGGCCGACAACGCCATGACTCCGTATCCCGCCGTGTCCGAGGGATCGTCGACGCACGTGTTCGAACCACACCACTCGGTGAACGGGACCAACACCGAGTCTCCCACCGCCAACGGCCTGAGGCCGTCCCGCTGCTGGTCGAGGCGCGCGTGACCGTCGCCCGGCAGGAGGTTCCGCGTGTCCAGCTGCCAGCGAACCGCTCCAGTCGCGATGTCGAGGGCGGCCAGCCGCTGCGTCAGCGGATCGTCGGTGTTCCCAAGTATCAGCAACGAGTCCCCGTGCAGCCTGCTCCGCTCGTACTGCGGGGAGTTGGCCGGCGTCCGCCACAGCGGCTCCTCGTCGACGACGACCGGCACGGCGCGCCTGCTCGATGGCGCCTCCTCGCCACCCGCGCCACCCGCGCAGGCAACCGCGAACAACCCGGCGGCCAGCATGCCCGCGACGTACGCGGACCGGTACCGACCCGTCGTGGTCACGGCACGCACTCCTTGGTCCAGTCCGGCACGCCCACCCAGTTGTTGCGAACAGCCATGACACCGTGATCCGGGTCGGTGACCAGCTCGTGGATCGCGCCGGAGGCTTCCTTCAGCACGTCGTTGCCCACCCGGATGTAGGAGTCCAGCAGTCGGTAGACCCCGTTGCTGGCGTCGCCGTCATAGCCGAGCTCAGACGGGTGATCACTCTTCTTGGCAAGCTCGGCCGCCTGCTTGGTGACGTCGTACACCAGGAACATCTCGTTGACGAGCTTCGGAGTGAGGCCAAGTATTCCCTTCAGGAAAGTCAACATGAAGTCCGCGATGTCCACCACGGACATATTGTTCTTGGTCCACTCCTCGAAGAACTTGACCAACTTGCCCATGATCTCGTTGATGTCCTGGCGAGCTTTGAGAACTATCGCGGAGTACTTCACGAGAAACATGCTCATCGCCTGCAGGGCC
>Ga0081539_10000400_pt1 | contig 92908 bp, 85 predicted proteins | sample TabmetS4T2R2_FD_71023 | JGI IMG/M metagenome (GOLD analysis project Ga0081539, IMG submission 71023) | Tabebuia heterophylla rhizosphere microbial communities from the University of Puerto Rico - S4T2R2 | ecosystem: Host-associated > Plants > Roots > Rhizosphere ... | reverse complement strand
GAAAAGTTGTAGAGCCCGATGGACTGCTTGGAGCATACGAACTTGCCGATAGGGTTTGTCGTGTCTTTGATTGTCCTCACTACAAGCATCTCTCCGTCACACAAGATGTCGCCTGAGCGTGCACTAGCAGACCTCAGCCACAGTGAGGCGTGCTCGGGGCGCATCGTCTCGCTCACCACCCCGACCAGATCACCGGTCAACTCGTCGAGATCCGTCTCATCCCTGAGCCTGGCCCCAAACGCTTCGAGCGTCTTCACCGCATCGTACTTCTGCCGGTAGAAGCGCCGGTCTACAAACGCTTGCACCCAGCGCCTGAGCGGGTTGAAAAGTGCGGCAATGGCGAGCGTGGAGGCGACGATGGCAAGCTAGGAGGTTCCGCCGGTAAACGTGCGAAACACGTATTGAAGGGCGACTACCACGCCAACGTACACAAGCGCCAGCGAAACGGTCAGCGTACCGTAGACCAGCGCCCGGTTGATCACGAGGTCTATATCGAAGAGTCCGGAGCGCAGCATCGCCACCCCGAGGCTCAGCGGTATTAGCAGCATGACTATCGGCAGGATACCCTCGATCAAAAAGAGGAGATAAGGCGAGGTCTCGAAGACCTTCGGGGCGAATACAAGGAAGGGCGTCACCAGGGTCAAGAGCAAGAGGATAGCCAGCGTCGTGCCGAAGACCACCCACCTGGTCTGTCATCTCTGGGCCGGGGTGGAAACACGAAGGTAGCGGTAGACCTGCACCCCGATCATCCCAAGCACGCAAAACATAAACACCAGACCCTGGGCCGTTCCCAACAACGGTGAGCCAGAGTAGAGAGGGGTACAGATCACCCGGGATCTGAAACAGGAGGAAAGCCACCGCGAGCCAGGGCGTCCAGCGCGGCACGAACCTTCCGTTGGGGAAGGTGAGGAAGAATAGGACGACAAACACCTCACCCGCGATCTGCAACCCGCGGGCCGGAACCCACCAGGCGGGATGGGCCGAGACGAGGACTTCCACACCGTCGGTGGCGAACGTCGCCGTCCCGAATGCCACGAGAAAGAAAGCCACCAGAGCGCCATCCGGTCGCGGGAGCGCAGCAGAAACACCAGGGCGCCCGTCACCACCCAGGCCAGCCGGGAGAAGGTCTCCACCACAACCAGCAGCGTCGCGTAGAACCCGAGCGAGAGCCCGGCCGCCTCCAGCGTCCGCAAACTCTCGGGCGTGAGTTGCGAGCCGCCCAGGCAAACGTCCGCCGGTTTCGTGCACAGCGTATGATAATGCTCCAACAAGAGCGGTACGCTGGCGGCCGTGACCACCAGCCCCAAAAGCGCGACCAGAACCCAGATAACCCGGACGATGGAGATCCAGCTCCTCATCCGCACCTCCCGGCAACCTGCGTGCCCACGGCCGGATCGGCTTCTCGCCTAGCTTTCGCGCTCCTGCTCGAACACCAGCCAGGAGCCCTTGATGTCCGCGCCGATTTCTTCGCTCCCGCTCCCGGGCACTATACTCACAAGCCGGGCGCCTTCGGCGGCGAATTTCTCCAGGGCCTTTCCGGCCTCCTCGGAGTGTACGATGAAGGCGATCCGGTTCTCCTTGGAGGCCTCTTCCAGCGAGTGTTTCCGGTTCTCCCTCTCGCTCACGGCCTCCGCCAGAAGACGTTCCCGCTCGGCAGCCTCGGCCAGAAGCATCTCCCTGTGGGCCTGAAGCTCGGCCTCCCTGGCGCTCATCCTCCCACGCCACTCGTCGAGCCGGCCCTCGACCCCATGCAGCAACCTCTCGACAGAGGATTCATTCCTGTCCACAACCAACTCCTTTCCTGGATCTAGCTGACTACTTAATGCCCGTGAACTGGGCTTTCCAAGCTCCCATTCTCCACTATCCGCCGCGATGCTCCCACTCTACCGCCCTGCTTCTCTCTGGCGCGCCGTATTCTAAGGAGGTCGCCACCAGCCCAAGGTCCCGGACAGCCCGGCGGGCTGCCAGGCCGACTACGGCCGTGAACGTCGGGTAGGCAAGCTCCACGTCTGCAAGTTGCTCCACCGTCATCCCGGCGCGCATGGCGGTGGCCGCGATCTGCACCACCTCCACAGCCTGCTCCCCAACGATGTGCGCCCCCAGGATACGCCGCGACTCGCGCTCCACGACGAGCTTGCAGAAGCCATCGGGCTGGCCGTCGATCACGCCCCGGTCCAGGTCCGCGTAGGGAACGACGGAGGCCACGTAGTCGTGACCCGCGAGCGCCTGTTCTTCCGTCAGGCCAACGCTGCCGTACTCCGGGTCGGTGAAGCCACCATGCGGCACGATCTCGTGCCGGTACTCCCGTCCACCCCCTAGCATGGCCCCTTCGGCCGCGAACGCCCCCTCGTAGGTCGCACTCTGCACCAGCATCATACGTCCTGTCAGGTCCCCCGCCGCGTAGATGTGCGGCGCGCTCGTCCGCAACGAGTCGTCCACCTTCACGTACCCACGTTCGGACTCTACGCCCGCCGCCCCCAGGTTCAACGCCTCGGCGTTGCCAGGCCATCCTACCGCGAGCAACACCGTATCGGTGTCGAGGGCGTGCTCTTCCCCTTCATGAGAATAGAAGAGCCGGAGACGACCGTGTGTACGCTCGATCCACCCCACCCCTCCAACGCCGGTCACGGTCTCGATGCCGCGTGCGGCAAACGCGGCGGACACGCCTTCCGAAACTATCTCGTCCTCACCGGGCAGGATGCGCGGCGCGACCTCGAGCAGGGTGACGCGAGACCCGAAGGCCGCGAACACCGAGGCGAGCTGGCAGCCCGTTGCCGCCCCGCCGACGACCACGACCGACGACGGCAACTCTCTCATCTTCCACACGTCGCTGTGCGTCAGGGCAAGCTCCGCGCCGGGGAACGGCAGCCTCCGCGCGTGCCCACCCGCGCACAGTACGAACTTCTCCGCCTGCATGGATGTCCCGTCTCCCAGCGTGAGTGTGTTCTCGTCGGTGAACCTGGCGTCGCCGGCGCGGTCGAAGACTTTCACGCCGGTCCCTTCGAGCCGCGATCGCAGCTGCTTTTTCTCCTGAACTTCGTAAACGATGCGCTGGGTCCGGTTCAGGAGACGGGCGAAGTCCACCTCCGGCGGCTTCCCTTCGAGGCCGTAGTTGGCGTAATGCTCCGCGTCGCGCACCAGGCGGGCAGCATGGGCGAGCACGCGGGTCGGGACGCATCCATCGTTGGTGCACGTCCCGCCCAGGTTACCCCGCTCCACGAGGGCAACGCGCCCGCCAAGTTCGCGGGCGCGCAGGGCAGCGGTGACACCCGCCGGCCCGCCCCCAACCACCGCTACCTCAAAGTTCGTCGGCAATTCATCCCCCCTCGACATTCTGGCTCCTGTCCTCCGGGGCAGGGTGAGCCAAATTCTTCCTACGATCCCCAGCATACTCGGTCTCGGCAGACCGTTGAACTTTATGACCAAAGTAACGACACCCTCCATGCTGGCTCGCTGACCGACTCTACTCGAGCAGCCGGCCAGAGACCTCGATCTCGTGCCAGGAATCCTCCGGGTCCACCGTGCCAAGGGCGGCGTTTATGCCTCCCGCGGCGAGGACTGTGTGGGCGTCTTTCTTCGGGCGCTTGCCGACGGCCACCACTTCCGTCCCGGCTTCGCGGGCTGCGATGGCCGCGCGAAGACCGGCAGCACCGGACCCAATTACCAACACGTTGGACACGATCGTGCGGACGCGCCCGAAACCCTCGCTCATCTACCCGCTCTCCTTCTCTGACTAGACGATGCGCCGCGGCCTGTAGCTCCCAGAGCACTCATTGCCGTTCTCCCGACTCATTCCTCCGCTGGAATACTCCTGCATGCCGCTTGGATAGACCGGGATCGTCCCGCAGCCACACAGAGACGTACCTGGGCTGCATCGTGTCCCGCACCACCCCCACCAGTTCCCCACCCAGTTCGTCAAGGTCGGTATCGTTGCGCAGCCTGCCGTTGAAGGTTTGCAGTGTTCTCGCGACGTCGTATTTGCGGCGGTAGAAGCGGCGGTCTATGAACTCCTGGAAACGGCTGCGCAGCGGGCTGAATAACGCGGCTATGGTCAGGGTGGATGCTACGATGGCAAGCTGAGAGGTCCCTCCCGTGAGGACCAAGAGTATTCCTTGCAGCAGCACGACACTTCCGATGTAGACCCCGGTGAGCGTCACCGTAAGGCCGGCGTAGACGAGGGTGCGGTTTATGAGAACGTCAACGTCGAACAGGCGGTAGCGAAGGATGGCGATGCCAAAGGCTACAGGCACCAGCAGGATGGCCGAGAACGAGACGAAATCCACGGCCAGGTCGTAGGCGCTGCCGGGATCGTCGAGCGCTGGAAAGAACGCGGGGGGTACGGTCGCCAGCACTATCACGGCCAGCATGGTCGTCAGGCCGAAGACCACCCACTTGGTCTGCTGGCGCTGCGTCAGGCTGGAGACACGCCGGTAACGGTACACCTGCGCGAACAGGCAGGTGAAGACCAGGATGACGACCAGCACCGCCACCGACACGGGCGGCCAGTTCGCCGGGATGAGGGGACTATCGTAAGGTACGTACCGCGCTCCCTGCAGCGCGATCCAGGCCACCGCGGCCCAACGCGTCCAGCGCGGCACGAACCCGCCATCCGGGAAGAGGTAGCAGAGTATAAACAGGAAGCAGTACATCAGGGAATCCAGGAGGTTCAGGGGCAACCATAGTACGGGGTAGATCGGCGCCAGCAGGCCCATCCAATCCGGCAGGAACACGCCGGTCAGAACCAGCGTAACCGACGTGTAGAGCGCCATGAGATCGTCCGACCGGCGCCAGAAGATCACCATGGCGGCGGCGGAGAACACCAGCGCGAAGACGACGACGAGCACTGTCTGGTACGCCGCGTACCATTCCAGCGAAAGGCCGAGTTGCCCTATCGTTCGTGTGCCCTCGGGGGATAGTTGTTCCGGGCCGCACGGCTTGCTGGCGCATACCGTGCGGAGCAGATTGAATCCGGGCACCACGCTGAGCGCGAACAGGAAGAGCGTGCCCAGCGTCAGGAGGAGCCATACGGATCTCGCCAGCACGAGCCATCCGCCGCCGAGCCGTCTTCCCGGGAGACCGGCGGCGAGCGGCTTCAGCCTGCCGTATTTCTTGTCCTCAGATCCCCACCCGGGTTCGTTCATCGCATGTCTCGCAGCCATAGCGTGACATGCTTCGGTTGCATCGTTTTTCCAACCACCGCAACGAGGTCATTGTTCAGTGAGTCCAGATCTGTCTCGTTTCTGAGCCTCACAGAGAACTCCCGCAACGTCTCCGCCGCATCATACTTTCTGCGGTAGAAGCGACGGTCTACGAAGGCTTGCACCCGGTAACGTAGCGGGTTGAATAGCGCCGCTATCGCGAGCGTCGAGGCGACGATGACGAGCTGGGAGTTATTCCCGGTCAGAGCCCGGAAGACGTACTGCAACGAAACCACACAGCCAACGTATACCAGCCCCAGGAAAATAGTAAGGACGCCGTAGACAAGGGCGCGGTTGATGATCACGTCTATGTCGTAGAGACGGTAACGGAAGATTGCCACGGCTATGGCGACTTGCAAGCTTCCGAGGGTTCCAACCAGGATCAAATCCCCCACGAGAGGCGGGAACGTTATGAGGGTTTGGGTGAGGGTGCTCGTTGCGAAGAAGGCGACCACGGCCACCACGGCGAAGACCACCCACTTCATCTGCTGGCGCTCTTCGCCCCTGGATCTCTGGAAACGGATGATCAGGCTTGCCACCGCGATCACGCCGAGCAACGTCCAGCTGGCCGGGGCTAAGATTCTGAACACCAACGTGACGATCTTCAGACCTTCGGAAAAGGCTTCGAACCCAAGCGGGTTGGGAATGCCCGGAGCCTCGTCTTCGCTGGGCCGGAACATCGCCAGGACGGTGGCGACCGAGGTACAGAACACGGCGAGCCAGACGGCCCACTTCCAGCGGAATGACAGGAGGCGGCCGTTCGGAAAGTAGAGCGGCAGAAGTACGATTATCAGGACGATGCCGGGGTACCAGATCCAGTATGTCGGCCAGATCGCCAGTGCGGGTGCGAGCAGGGAGCCGGGATTGGTCTGGATGCCGTAGATGGCGTACTGGCGTCCGAACTCTCCCAGCGTGAAGCAGAAGGCGTGGCCCAGGATCAACCACCCCACCGGGTTGCGGGGCTGGCGGGCGGCGATGAGGCCACCGATTACCGCCGCAGAAGCCTCCGCGATCAGAAAATACATGTTCCCAAAAGCGTAGCGGTTGGGAACCGAGAGCCCTATGGCGCACACTCCCATCGCCAGCACAAGCCCGCACACCGCCCATGCCGACCATGTGGCCCCGCGCCGGCTCATCGCCTGGGCTCCCTCAACCACAGGGATGCGTGCGCCGGCCGCAAGGTCTCGTGTACCACCGAGGCCAGACCATCGTTGAGCGCATCGAGGTCCGTCTCATTCCTGAGCCGGGCGGCGTATACTTCGAGAGTTCTGGCCGCGTCATATTTCTTGCGATAGAAGCGGCGGTCAACTACTTCCTGTATGCGGCGGCGCAACGGGTTAAACAGGGCCGCGATCGCCAGGGTCGAGGCGACAATAACGATCTGGGATGTCTCTCCCGTCAGGGCACGCAGGAGGTACTGAAGGGAGAACACGATGATTGCGTATACCAGTATCAGCATCGCCGTCAGCGAGAGGTAGACCAGGGTACGGTTGATGAGCAAGTCTATATCGTAGAGGCGGTGGCGAAGTATCGCGACAGCGATGGAGATCGGGATCAGGAGTATGAAAGCGTAGATCAAAAACCCCGTCACAATCTCTCCGAGTATGTTGTCGTGATCCAGAAAGTAAGGGTTGCTGACGATCAGGATACCGGCGAACCCCCCTATTGCCAGCGCGAAGCCATAGACCGCCCACTTCGTTTGCTGGCGCTGCGCCGGATCTGATACGCGCACATACCTGTAGACCTGGGTAATTACAAGGGTGCTTACATAGCCTACGAAGAGTGGTCCTCCCAGAATATCCCAGCCAGAGCCGGAGAAGAAAACGTTCGGGACAAACAGCGCGGCCCATAGGACGGCGAGCCAAAACGTCCACCGTGGAACGAACCGCCCGTCTGGGAACGTGAGAAAGAACACGCTGAACGCCACCTGCCCAAAATACTCGAGCACGTTGACCGGGAACCACAGGGCTGGATGTGCCACGGCGAACGCCTGGGGCAGGCTGCTATTGAACGCCGCACCGCCGAAGACGAGCAGGGAGAAGGACGCAAGCAGCGCCATCCTATCGCCCGAGCTACCCCGAAAGAGCACGGCAGAGACCGCGAAAAACGTGATTGCCCCTGTAACCTGGATACCGACGACCATGCCGGCGTAGACATACTGCGAAATTCCCAGTCCCCTGAGGTTTTCAACGTCTCCGGGAGAGAGCGTCTCGTCCGACCTGGTGCATGGACCACCCGTACACACCGTGCGAATCTGCCCGTATTCGTAAACCGCGCCCGCAGCATCCAGCCCGATGACTACTATCGCCAGGACGACCCACGCTATCCGCACGTACCTCACAAGCGTCCTCTGGCATCGCCGGGGTCTCGTGCCGAATCCCGCAACCACAACGAGGCTTGCACCGGCTGCATGGTCTCTTCAACCACCGTTATCAGGCCGTCGCCCAACGACTCGAGGTCCGTCTCTTTGCGCAGGTTCAAGGCGAAAGCTTCAAGCGTCCTGGCCGCGTCATACTTCTTGCGGTAAAAGCGCCGATCTATGAAAGCTTGAATTGTCTGCCGCAATGGGTTGAATAGCGCCGCTATAACCAGGGTCGAGGCGACCACGGCCAGTTGGGAGCCTCCGCCGGTGAGGACGTTGAAGGTGTACTGCAGGGCAACCACGCTTCCGAGGTACGTCAGGATCAGGGAGATCGTGAGCGCCCCGTAGACCAGAGTGCGGTTGATGATGATGTCTATGTCGAAGAGCCGGTAGCGCAGGATCGCAATACCAATAGACAGTGGGATGAGCAGAAATCCCAGAGAGCCCGCGATCGTCAGGCCGACCAAGTCCATGAAGAACGATAGATCTTCGCGCTGGTAGAGCGACGGGAAGGCGGCGAACGGTAGCAGGAACGCGGCGAGCAACGCCACCAGCACCGTGACGCCGAACACCAGCCATTTGGTCTGCTGACGCTCGATCCAGCCAGAGAACCGCCGGTAGCGGTGGATCTGTGCAGCAAGACAACATACCCACAGCGCGACGAACGCCGTAATGTTGATCCCCGAGGGTGGGTTCACCACTATGGAATCGGGAACCGCGACCTGCAGAACAGGCAGCAAGAAGGCAAGCGGTACGATCCAGCGGGTCCAGCGCGGGACGAAACGGCCGTCAGGGAAAACGAAGAAGAACACGAACAGGGAGGCCAGCCCGAGTTGGGTCAGAAACCCGGCCAGCCCGCCCCATACGGGATGAACCAGCGCGGAATCGAAGACATCGGGCCACGTCAGCCCGAAGATCACGAGCGCGAAAGAGACGAAAAGCGCGCCCCTATCCCGCGGCTTTCGCCAGAAAATGGTCACGCCCACCGCGCAGAACCCGAGCGCCACCACGAAATCAAGCACCAGCCGGTAGACCGCAATGAACCCAAGCGTGAACCCGATGCCGCTAATGGCGCGCGCATCCTCCGGTGATGGTTGTCCGGCCACGCAAGGCTCGTGCTCGCACACCGTGAGCATGGCCTCAAGGTGGCCGGGGATGCTGGCGACGAAGATGGCCGCGGTCACAAATACGACAGCCAGCCACAAGATGCGCGCGACGGGCAGCCAGGAACCTTGCGACCTGTCCGCCAGGAGCGTCACGCGCTTCGTGCGAGATACCGCAGCGCCGAGCGGGCTGCCATAAAGCCGCAGAGGCCATGCACGGCTCCTCCCGGCGGCGTCGAGGAAGAGCAGATGTAGAGCCCCGGCGCGGAGGTGGAGTACGGGTTGGCGCTGGCGACGGGCCTCGCGATGAGCTGCCGTATGTTCATCAGGCCACCGCTTATGTCGCCGCCGATCAGGTTGGTGTTCCAGCGTTCGAGGTCGGTGGTGTTCCAGGCGTTTTTGGCCAGGATGCGGTCCCGGAAGCCTGGGGCGAAGCGTTCGATCTGGGCCTCTATCCGATCCGTCATGTCTACGGTGGAACCGTTTGGTACGTGGCAGTACGCCCACACGGTGTGCTTGCCTTCGGGCGCCCGCGTCCTGTCGAAGAGGCTTTGCTGCGCCAGGAGCACGAACTGCCGCTCGGGATGCTCGCCGCGGGTGACGGCGGCCTCTCCGGCGGAGATCTCATCCAGCGTCCCGCCGAGATGGACCGTCCCTGCCCGCAGGCATTCTTCGGCCTTCCACGGGATTGGGCCGTCCAGGGCGAAATCCGTCTTGAAGACGCCGGGGCCGTGGCGGTAGGCGAAGAGGGATTTGCGGTAGCGCGGGGTGAAGTCGTCGCCCGCGATGTCAAGCACCTGGCGCGGAGACAGGTCGAAGAGGACGGTTCGGGTGGTCGGCACGTCCTGCATGGAGTGGACCCTGACGCCGGTGTAGATCTCACCTTCCAGGGAACGCAGGTACGAGGCTAGGGCGTCGGCTATCTTCTGCGAGCCGCCTTTTGGAAAAGGCCAGCCGCAGCTGGCGGCGTGTCCCAACGCGCCCATGACGATCCCGAACAACCCACTCGGACGCTCCTCCATCGGCAAGAAGGAGTGGGCGGCGTTGCCGGCGAAAAGCCCCTTCGCCTTCTCGCCCTCGAAGAAGGATTCGGCGACGGCGCGGGCGGGACGCACGGCGCGCAGCATGGAGGCCGAGAGGCCGAGGGGGTGATGGATCAGGCTCGGCTTACCCATCAGGGTGGCGATGATCCTGTCCACGTCCGGCGAGGCGCTCCGCATCAGGCGGCGGTAAGCCTTCGCGTCGGGGCCAAGGGAATCTGCGGTCTCGTCTATGGAGCGTTCGAGGACGGCGGCGGTTCCGTCGTCGAAGGGGTGCGCGAGGGGCGCAGTTGGATGTATCCACTCCAACCCGTGTTCTTCGAGCGGCAGCGACCGGAAAAACGGCGACGCGAAACCCAGTGGGTGGATGGCCGAGCCCAGATCGTGGACGAAACCGGGAAGCGTCAACTCCGCCGAGCTGGCGCCGCCGCCAACCTTCTCCGCGGCTTCGAGGACGGCGACGGAGCGGCCGTTGCGGGCCATTTCGACCGCGGCGGAGAGCCCGTTGGGACCCGCACCCACAACGACCGCGTCGTAGACGTTCTTGCTCATGGCAAGAATTCTACGGTTCGAGATCGGCGTTCACCGCCGATCCGTTCACTACCGTTTCGGGGTGCCGCAACCGCTTCGTGGATGCCGTTCCCCGCCAACGCTCACCGTCCCCTTTTCCTGAGAGTCTGTATCAGCGTCCCTATCCAGACGGCCAATTGACGGCCGCCGTTTAAGAGCGTGAAGATCAGGGATCGAAGGCTCGCGTTGTGCCAGATGTTCCCCACGCGGTGCCACTGTAGCTTGTTGTCCACGTACTCCTTGTTGAGGCTGACCGGTTCGCGCACCCCGAAGCGGGCGGCGAGGGAGGAAAGGACGTGTTTCCAGATCCTCTCCTGCTCCGTGGAGCCCATGAGATGAAACCCGACCTCGTAGATGGGATCGCTGGCGCGGGCAAGGGACTGTATCTGGAGCACGGTGGTCCCGTCTTCCTCGTAGGCGCTGAAGGTATTCCAGCCGGCCTCGGGGAGTCCTTCGGCGGTCATCACGGTGAAAGACTCATCATCGGCGTAGAGGATCATGACCCCGGTGTACACCGGCATCCCCTTCACAGAGGCGTTGATGAGCATGACCTCACCCGGCGTAACGCCGTCGAGAGAGGGATAGAACCGGCTCTCCGGGGGATGGAAGTTGGGGAACTCGCGCTTCCAGAGCTCCACGACCTCGTGCGGTGTCACGTTCGCGCCGGTCAGACGCACGGTGTAGGTCTTCTGCCATAGCTGGCCGAAACCCTGCAGGGCCCCGATGACACGCCGCCCCTCGACGTTCAGGTTTACGGCCCCGGCCGGCACGTCCGAGACCCGCAGTACGTTGCGGCTCTTGGCCCAGAACGCGGCGTCTCGCGCTGCGTCTGGCGCGGCGTTGGGCGACTCGGGCTTCGGTCCTGTACTGGAGTTTTGCTCCGTCACTCTTCGTCCGTTTCTAGCGGGCCGCACGATTACGGCGCCAGCGCAGGGGGGCTGTGACCATGTGCAGGGCGGAGCGTATGCCGGCGTTGTGCCAGACGTTCCTGTAGTGCCGCCACTGGAGCTTCGGGTCTACGCAGACCAGGGTGGTCTCGACGCGCTCGCGCACCCCGAAGTGCGCCGCCAGGTTGCGCAGCGTCTCCTGCCACATCTCGTCCTCCATCTTGTGCCCGCCCATGCGCAGGCCAAGCTCGTAGAGCGGGTCGTTGGCGCGCATCAGGACCTGGGCCTGGGCGACGGTGGCCCCGTCTTCCCCTTCGAAGGAGGAGAAGGTGATCCAACCCGAAAAAGGATGACCCTGCGGCGTCATCAGGGTGAATGACTCCTCGTCGGCGTAGAGGACCATGACCCCGGTAGAGAGCTTGACGCCCCCAGGCAGCGAGCCGCTAATGAGGGCGACCTCCCCCGGCGCGATGCCTGCGAGCGGGGCGTAGAAGACGTTGCCCTCGGGCCAGAACTCCCTGTAGTTCTCCTTCCAGGTCTTTATGACCCCGGCCGGCTCCGCTTCGGCGCCGGTGAGGCGCACCCTGTAGGTCTTCTGCCACATCTTGCCGAAGCCCTGAAGCGGGCCGACGGTCCGCCTTCCTTCGACGTTGATGTTCGTCGCCCCTTCGGCCACACCGGAGACCTTCAGCGTCTCGGCGTAGCGTGCCCAGTACTCCGCGTCGCGGGGTTGTCCTTTCTCCTGCTTCTCCTCCGGTTGCGGTTTTTGCTCCGTCATGATGCCTCCCTTCGGACGGCGCTGGTCAGCCTTCAGCCGACGGCCTTCACAGCCTCGTCCTCGGTTTCGTGGATGGCTATGGCGTCGTCCAGGCGTGTGATCTGGAAGATGCTCCGGTAGTGGTCCGAGAGACCGTAGACCAGTAGCTTCTGCCGCTCCCGGTTGACGCGGATGAGCAGCGTGACAAGGAGTCCGATGCCGGAACTGTTCATGTACTCCAGCCCGTCGAAGTTCAGGACGATGCCCTGTACTCCTGGTTCGCTGGCCTGGCTGTAGGCGTCCATCAGTACGCCCTCGGCGAAGGCTGTGAGCTCGCCCTTCACGTCCACGACGCTCACCCTGTCGCTCACGCGCCGAACATCCATCGTCACCTGTGCCTGGGGCATTTCGTTCCTCCTCGTCCGCCGTATCTTCTGTATTTCCTCGAACTCGCCGCGCAGCGCGTGAAGCGAGCCGTGCAAGTCTCCGCTTTCTTCGTTCATACCATTCCGAACCTTAAGATGCCGAGGCTTCGGACAGGGCGCTCTCCCGATCCGGGTACACCCCCATGAAGTCCGAGAGCCGGGTTATGTTGAAGATCTCCACGTAGTGATCGGAGAGATTGCAGGCCACGAGCCGCTTCTTCGCGGCGCGCGCGCGGGCCAGCAGGCCCACGATCAGGGCGATACCTGTGGAGTTGATGTAATCCACGCCTTCGAAATCCAGCAGGATCGACTCCGGATTCTCCAACTCGGCCTCCGCGTAGGCGGCGGCCAGCGCCTCCTCGGCGAAGCCGTCGATCTCGCCGCGAAGCTCGATCACGGCCACGCCGGGCTCCCGGCGCACCTCAGCTTCCAGATACTTGGCCGGCATCTCCGCCTCCTTCCAGGTGCATGACCAGTTCCACCGTATGGTGCTTCTGGTCGCCGGTAATGTTCATCTCGTCCACCATATTCCGGATCAGGAACAACCCCCAGCCCCTTGGCGTCTGTAAACCCTCCAGTTTTGCCGCCAGATCCGGAACCTCGGGGTCGGGAACCGGCACCGGGCTCCCACCCTGGTCGGTGATACGTACCGCAAGCTCAGAACCCGAGCCGAGAACCAGGACATCCACCGGGATCTCGGGCCTGTACCCGTTGCCGTGTTCCATGGCGTTCATGGTCGCCTCGGCCACGGCCGTCTTGAGCCTCTCCAGGCGCTCCGGCGAAAGCCCAAATCCCTCCACGACCTCCGCCACTTCTTCAGCCGCCCGGCGTTCGTTGCCCGGCTCGGAGGGCAGGTTCACTTCCGCCAGGACGCGCCGGTCTCCGTCTAGGTGTCCGGGTTGTCCGGGTACCGTCACGATGCCTCCGATCTCTGCAGCGTTACGAGCGTAATGTCGTCCTCCTGTTCCCAGTCCTCCCCCGTAAACCGGCCCAGTTCAGAGAGCAGAAAATTCACCAGCGTCGCGCCGCCGGGGTGCGCCCCCACGAAGCCCTGCAACCTCGGGAAGCCGAACATCTCCCGCTGCGGGTCGTGGGCCTCGACCAGGCCATCGCTGTAGAAGAGCACGGCGTCCCCTGGATCTAGCGAAACTTCCTTCTCCTCGTAGGACATGCCCGGCATAAGACCCAGGGGCATACCCCTCGCCCGCAGTTCCTTCGCCCCATCCTCATGCTTGATGTAGGGCAGGTCATGGCCGGCGTTGGCGTAGTGGAGACGGCCAGTCTCCGGATCGAGGATCGCGTACAGGCAGGTGACGAACATGTTGGGCGGGATGTCGGGGTAGAGCACGTCGTTGACCCGTTCGAGCACCTCGCCCGGCGAGCCGAAGCGTCCGGCGGCGGCGCGCAACATGGTCCGGGTGGTCGCCATCACCAGGGCCGCCGGCACGCCCTTGTCGGTCACGTCGCCGACCACGAGGCCCAGGCGCCCGTCGTCCAGTTCCACGAAGTCGTAGAAATCCCCGCCGACCTCCCGCGCCGGCTGGTAGTGGGCAGCCAGCTTGTAGCCCGGCGTCTCAGGAAGCGCCTTGGGCAGGAGGGTCTGCTGGATCAGGCGCGCGACCCTGAGCTCCTGCTCGATGCGCTCCCGCTCCTGGGCCTCCTGTTGCTGCTGGCGCACGAGCTGGGCCACCCGCACGGCAGGGGCCGTCTGGGCGGCGAGGTCGGAGAGCAGCTTGCGGTCGTCGGCCGAGTACTCTTGCTGCGACAGGCGTGGGCCGAGGTTGAGAAGCCCGATCAGCTCTCCCTGGCTCACCAGCGGCACGACAATCTTTACGTCAGCAGCCCTCATCGCCCGCAGAGCCGGGGAGTCGAGGGTAAGCTTCTCGACCTCCACCACCCCGGAGGCGCCAGCCAGGTAGGCCAGGATCGGGTCGTCCGGGGCTATATCTATCTGCGGCGCCTCCGGGACCGCGCGCTCCTCCGCAACCTCAACCTCGGCCTCCGGCGTCTGCGGCTTGCCGCCCCGCCGGAACATGTTCCTAAAGAACCCGCCGCCTGCTTTCTCTGTCTGCTGTGCCGTCATTTGACCCCCATTCTAGGTAGACACCGTCTCCCAGACGTTACGAAAAGCGTTACGAATGCTTCGCCAGAGGTATATTGCCCGAATTTCATCTTTCCGGCTCCTTCTCCCGCACCCACAATGATACGTGTTCGGGCTGCACTGTTCCACGTACGACCTCGATCACATCATCCATGAGCGGGTCCAGATCGACTTCATTGCGCAGCTTGGCGGAGAACGCCGCAAGCGTCTCCCCGGCATCGTACTTCCGCCGGTAGAAGCGCCGATCCACAAACTCCTGGAGCCGGCGCCTCAACGGGTAGAACAGCGCTGCGATCACGAGCGTGGATACCACGACGGCCAGTTGCGGCAGCCGCTCGTGGCCTGTGATCAGTTGGAACGCCGTCTGCACTACCACCACGCTACCGAGGTAGACCATCACCAGCATCGCGGTGAGCGAACCATAGACGAGGGTTCGATTGATGATGCGGTCTATATCGTAGAGGTGGTAGCGTAGGATAGCGATCCCAATAGAGATCGGAATCGCTACACCCGCGCCCGTGAAGATCGCGTTCGTGGTCCACTCGAACCAGCGTGGCCCGTTTATCGCCAGGGCGACGACGTTCAAGGCGATGGATAGGGCATAAATGGCGATGGCGTAAGCGAACCACTTGAGCTGCTGGCGCTCTACCCCCACAGCCCTGCGCAATCTCACGATTACCGAAAGGACTGTTGCACCGTACAAAAGAGGAGCCATGGTGACCAGAACAGCCGTCCAGACATCCGTGAAACCCTCGATACCGAGCGGGTTCCGGATCGATCCGAGGGCGCCAAAGTAAGGTCTGGACGAGAACGCCGAGAGGATCACCCCAACCAGGACGAAAATTCCGATCAGCCACGCCAACCACCTCCAACGTCTGCCAGGCAGTCTTCCCGTGGGGAACAACAGGAGATAGGACACCTGTAATCCGATAATGACAGGTAGAACCCAGGCGGCGATCCAGGCAGACACCTCACCCGCGGGCAGCACTCCGGGCCGCGCCAGAAGGGCGTAGATGGCGTACATGGAGGTAAAGGTGCTCACGCTGACAGCGACACCCGAGAGACACAGCAGCCAGCCCACAAGGTTTCCGGGCCGGCGAGAGGCCACGACCGCGCCCACGGTCGCATCGATAACGACAAGCGCGTTTCCGAGCCAGAAGTTTGGGATAGGGGTACCAGGATAGGAGAGGCACAAGACCACAAGTGTCAGGCTCAGCGTCGTCAACATCACGGTAAGCGCCCACAGCGACCAGGCCAGCCACGTTGCGGCGCGGGTGCTCACGCGGACGCTCATCCGGGCATCTCCTCATCGCCGCGTTCCGGCGGTTTCAACCACAGCGCAACATGCTCCGGCTGCACCGTCTCTCTGGCGACAGACTCCAGATCACCGCCCAGGGTTTCGAGGTCCGTCTCGTCCCGCAACTTCGCGGCGAACACTTCGAGCGTCTTGCGGGCATCGTACTTCTGGCGATAGAAGCGGCGATCCACGGAAGACTGAACGCGGCGTCTGAGGGGTACGGAAAGCGCGGCGATCAGGAGCGTCGAGGCCACGATGGCGAGTTGGGATTCGCTGCCCGTCAGGGTGCGGAAGGCGTATTGCAGGCTGACCACGCCGCCGAGGTAGAGCAGCACGAGCGTCACCGACAGGGGACCGTAGACCAGGGCGCGGTTGATGATGATCTCGATGTCGTAGAGGCGGTAGCGTAGGATGGCGATGCCCACTGCCACCGGTATCGCCGCGTAGCTGATAAGGAGCATGTTGTTCACGAGATCGACCCACAAGGGCACCGGCGTATTTCCAGACTCCAGTGCCTCTGGCACGAGTAGGATCTGCGCGAGCAGGCCGCCAAAGTAGTTCACGCCCACGAAGCCGGCGGCGAGTGCGAGCCATTTGATCTGCTTTCTCACCACGGTCCCCGCGCGCCGGTAACGAAACACCAGGCTCAGCGCCGAGATCAGAATGCACACGGGGAGCAGCAATACGATGAACACTGCCACATGCGCCAGCCAGGCCAGCGCCTCCAGGCCGAAAGGATTGCGCACGCCCGGGTGGCCCTCAAGCGGCCCGGGGATGAAAATGAAGCCGATACAAATTACGGCCATCACCGCCCCCGCGAACCAGGCGAAGGGACGCCACCTCCTCGATGGAAGCCTCCCGTCCGGGAACAGCAGGATCATGTAGATCCCGAGCAGCCCCACGGGTATTGCCCAGTCCCAAAATAACAACGCGTCGAGTGTCACCGAAGACCTCACCGTTCCAGTCACGGCAAGCTCGTACGCCTCTTGGGCCTCGCCCAGGGCGATCAGCATCCAGAAGAGGCCGGCAACCAGGCAGATCCAGCCTACAGCGTTCCCGGGACGCTTCGAAGCAACCAGGGCGCCAACGATGGGAAAGGTGAGAAACGTCACGAAGATCACCATGTCGCTGACTAATCTGGACGTCAGCGCCTCCCCCATGAGCAGGATCAAAAACACGAACACGACCCCGGCCGCGAACATGGCGAAGGAGAGGCCGGCGAGCGACCAGGCCAGCCACGTTGTGGCGCGGGCGCTCATTCGGGCGTTCCCCCCGAGCCGCGTTCCGGCTGCCTCAACCACAGCGCAACATGCGCCGGTTGCACGGTGTCGCGGGCGACAGACACCAGATCACCACCCAGGGTTTCGAGATCCGTCTCATCCCGCAACTTCGCGCCGAACTCTTCGAGCGTCTTGCGAGCATCGTACTTGTTGCGATAGAAACGCCGGTCAATTAGCACCTGCACACGGTTTCTGAGGGGTACGAAGAGCGCGGCGATCACGAGCGTCGAGGTCACGATGGCTAGTTGCGGCAGCCGCTCGTGCCCTGTGAGCACCTGGAGGATCGCCTGGGTGGCCGTTACGCCGCCGAGGTAGATCAGCGCCAGAGTCACCGTCAGGGCGCCATAGACCAGGGTGCGGTTGATAATGATGTCTATGTTGTAGAGGCGGTATTTGAGGACGGCGAAGCCCACGGAGATCGGGATGCCCGTGAAGCTGAGGATCGCCGCGTAGTCCACTACGTCCATCCACAGTGGCGAGCCGGTATCGAACCAGGAAGGCGCCGGAGAAACGAAGGAGAGGATCATGGCGATCAGGTAAAGAACTCCTATCACCGCGGCGGCGAAGGCTATCCACTTGATCTGCTGCCGCTCCTCTCCAGTCGAGCGGCGAAAGCGGAGCACGACGCTCGCCGCGCAGAGGAGCATGCATACGGGCAACAGCAGTAGTAAGGGGTAGCCTGTGGTTTCGATCCACTGTTGACCTTCGATCCCAAACGGGTTGCGCAAGCCAGCCGTGTTGAAGAGACGGCCAGGGGTCAGCGCGACGCTGAGGCTGCCGAACAGGATCACTGTCCCGGAGAGCCATGCCAGAGGACGCCATCTCCGGGACGGGAGAGTGCCATCAGGGAAGAGTAGGAACATGTAGGTGCCGATTAGCCCTATGGCGGGCAACCACAGCCAGTTGTTGATGCCCGCGGCCACGAGCGGGAAGGGCAGCGAACCCGGCACGGCGAAACCGTAGACGATGTAGATATCGAACACGTTGCTGAGCATCCACAGGAGGCCGTCGGCCAAGCAGATCCAACCTATAGGGTTGCGTGGGTGCCTGGAGGCGATAAGAGCGCCCACTATCGGAAAGGCGAGGAAAAGTCCCTGTGCCAACAGGCCGCCCAGCGTGAAACCCGCATCCCAACTTTCGGGGACGGGCACGCGGTTGACGAGCACGAACAGCGGGAAGATGGCCGCGTAGAGGGCGAAGGTGAGGCCGACGAGCGACCAGGCGAGCCACCTTGCAGTAGTGCTGGTCACTTTTCATCTCCGGGTGGCCGCAACCACAACGAAACGTGCTCCGGCTGCACCGTCTCCCGCACGACGCCCACGAAGTCTTCGTTCAACCTGTCCAGTTTCACCTCGTCGCGCAGCCTAGCCGAGAAAGCGTCGAGCACTTGCGACGCATTGTACTTGTTGCGGTAGAAACGCCGATCCACGAAACTCTGCATCCGGCGCCTGAACGGGTTGAACAGAGCCGCTATCGCAAGCGTCGAGGCTACGATGACGAGCTGCGATGTCTCTCCGGTCAGCGTGCGGAAAACGTACTGCAAAGAGACCACGCCGCCGGCGTAGATCAGGACGAGCGCCGCCGTCAGCGGGCCGTAGACGAGGGCGCGGTTGACGATGATCTCGATGTCGTAGAGGCGGTATTTGAGCACGGCGAAGCCTATGGCCATGGGGACGCTGGCGAAACTGATGAAGGTCAACTGCTGCGAAAGCGAAATCCACAAAGGCGGCGTCTCATTTGAGGTGTAAGACTCGGGGGAAAGAAGCAGCCCGCTGATCAGGGTGCCGAAGTACATCAGGCCCACGAACGAGGCGGCGAAGGCGAGCCACTTGATCTGCTCGCGGACCTCCCTCCCGGAGCGCCGGTAGCGCAGCACCAGGCTGAACGCCGAGATCAGAATGCACAGCGGAAGCATCAAGAGGACGGCCACCGTTACGCCCGCCATCCAGGGGAACTGCTCCAGCCCGAAGGGATTGCGCACACCGGGGTGCTCCTCCAGGGGCCCGGGAGCGAGGGTGAATGTAACGTTGATAAGGACCATCACCGCCCCGGCGAACCAGGCGAAGGGACGCCACCTCCTGGAGGGAAGCCTGCCATCGGGGAACAGCAGGATCATGTAGATCCCGAGCAAACCTACGGGCAACACCCAGGCAGCCTGGGTCAGCGCGTCCAGCGTTACCGAAGATTTCACCGTGCCGGTCCTGGCAAGCTCGTAGGCGTTCGACGCATCGTTCTCGAAAAAAGCAGTCCAGAACAGGCCGGTTACCAGGCAGATCCAACCTATCCAGTTTCCGGGATGCCTAGAAGCTATCAGCACCCCAACGACAGGGAAGGAGAAGAAAGGCAAGAGGGTCGCCAATCCCCCGACCATCTCTGCAAGCTGGGAAGGATCGGCGATCAAAGCCAGGATGCTGAACGCGACGCCGACGGCGAACGTAGCCACGGTAAGACCAGCGAGCGACCAGGCGAGCCAGAATGCGAGACGCGCCCTCATCGTTTCGTTCCCTCATTCGGAGGCTTCAGCCAGAGGGAGGTGTGATCCGGGTTTACCGTCTCCCTGATCACCGACGTCAGATCCAGTTCCAGGCGTTCGAGGTCCATCCCCTCTCGCAGCTTCGCGGAATAGCCTTCCAGGGTCTTCGCGGCATCGTACTTTTTGCGGTAGAAGCGGCGGTCCACGAACACCTGCACCCGGCGCCGCAGTGGATTGAACAAGGCAGCGATGGCCAGGGTCGAGGCGACGACGGCTAGCTGGTCGCCCTCACCAACGAGTAGCGAGAACAGCCGCTGCAACCCTACCACGCCGCCGATATACACCAGCGCCAGAGAGATCGTCAGGACGCCGTAGACGAGGGTGCGGTTGATGATGAGGTCTATGTCGTAGAGGCGATGCTTGAGGATGGCGATGCCCGCCGCGATCGGGATCAAAATGTCGCTACGGATGCTCACGGCGTAGTAGAACCTGGCCCAGCCCGGCAGGGCGGCCAGTGATCCGTAGAGCATAAAGATAACGGCCTGTGCGCCGTAGATAGCGACCACGAGCGCGACGGAGCTCGTGAACCACTTGAGTTGCTGTCGTTGCTGACCCCTCGCGCGGCGTTGACGCAGGATCAGGCACAGAGCCGCGACCGCGAAGAGTGGAATCGCAAGTAGCTGCACGAGCCCGACGATGGGCTCCAATACGTCTCCGATGGGTCCCGCGATCCCGAGGGGGTTATCTACCCGAAAACCGATGGAGTCGTCTACCGGACCCGGCGCGAAAGCCGAAGCCAGGGTAGCTATCATGCTCCAGCCCACTACCAGCCACGCGACGTATCTCCAGCGGCGTGAGAGGAGCGTGCCATCCGGGAAGAGCAGGCTGAGGAACACGAACAGGGCCACGCTGGCGAACCCCGGCCAGGTGTAGAGCCAGACCGCCAGCTCTCCCGCCGGCAACGAGCCCGGATTTGCGAGGAGCGCGTACCTGGCGTACGAGCCGGCGAAGTTGTTGACCGCCCATCCGAGATTGGCGAGGCAGAAGATCCAGCCGACAGGATGTCCGGGGCGGCGCGAGAGTATGAAGATCCCGACCGCCGGATAGGCCAGGATGGAAGCCGCTCTGCCCGCTGCCTCCAGGGGCGAGAAATCCGGACGCGCCAACGCTTCCAGCACGAGGCTCGCCGTGACGAGCGCGACCTGAGCCGCCACAACCAACCACAACAGCACCGCCGTCACCCAGACTCTCACTGCGTCCCACCCCTATCCGGCTCGCGCAGCCAGAGAGATATATGCGTGGGGCGCATCGTTCCACGCACCACCCCAACCAGCTCACCGCTCAGGTCTTCCAGATCCACCTCATCCCGCAGCCTGGCGCCGAAGGCTTCGAGCGTCCTGGCAGCGTCGTATCTGCTCCGGTAGAAGCGCCGGTCTATGTACTCCTGGATTCGGCGGCGCAGCGGGTTGAACAGCGCGGCTATCGCCAGCGTAGTTGCCACGATGGCCAGTTGCGATCCCTGGCCCGTGAGCGCGCGAAGCAGACCCTGAAGTGAGATCACGCCTCCGAAGTAGACCAGTGCCAGGAGCAGGGTGAGCGAACCGTAGACCAGCGTGCGATTGATGATGCGGTCTATATCGTAGAGCCGGTGGCGCAGGATGGCTATGCCAACCGCCGCGTAGAGGAACATGGTGAAAGCGGTGTTGAGCAGGTTCTCGAGCGACGGGTCGAGCGTTAGCGGTGGCCCGCCCAGGAAGTATGCTACCGGGACGGCAACCCACCACATTAGCGTTTGCCCGACCAGAAGGGACGCTGAAAGGACGGCGGCGAACGCGAACCACTTCAGTTGTTGCCGCTCTACTCCCCTTGCATTGCGATAGCGGAACAGGAGCGAGAGCGCCGAGAGGGCGAAGGTGGCGAAGATGAAGAGCACCACGCTCCCGGCCATGATGCCTACCACCCCCCCGGCCTTGTCCGGATTATCGAAGAGGAAGACGAGGACCAGGAGCACCGCTCCCGACAGGACCGAGATCCAGGCCACCGGACGCCAGCGTTGCGACGGGAGCCTCCCGTTAGGGAAGAGCAGCAACAGGAACGGCGCGAGACCAAGCGCCACCTGATTTCCCAGCCCAAGCACGCGCGAGACGGTCAGGGGGGCCACGAGCGTTCCCGGCTCCGCCAGCTCGTAGGCAGCGTAGGCCGCCGCAAATTGCCACAAGGCGAGAGCCATCCCAAAGCCAAGCCACACCCATCCGTAGGGATTTCGGGGACGGCGGGAGGTGATCAGGCTGCCGAGAACGGGAGCGCCGATGACCCCCACGAGGGAGACGGCCTGATCCTGCCAGGGCGTCTCCCCTGGCGGCAACGGCGAGGACCAACTGAGCAGGATCAGCAACAGGGCGGACGCCAGGGCTAACAACGTCACGGCACACACAGACCATGCCAACCGGGCCAGGGTGCGATCAGTCATCGTCCTCCTTGCCGCGGGCCGGGGCCATCCAGATGGAAACGTGCTCCGGTTGCACTGTCTCCCGAATTACGGTGGTCAACCCATCCCCCAGATCTCGCAAATCCGTGGCGTCACGCAGCCTGGCTCCGAACTCTTCGAGCGTTCTGGCGGCATCGTACTTTCTGCGGTAGAAGCGTCGATCCACCAGAGCCTGGATGCGCCGCCGCATGGGATTGAAGAGGGCGGCTATGGCCAGTGTCGAGACGACGATGGTGATTTGCGAGCCTTCGCTAGTCAGGAACACGAAGGTCCTCTGCAGCAGCACGACGCTACCAAGATAGACCATCACCAGCGTCACGGTAAGGGAACCGTAGACGAGGGTGCGGTTGATGATCACGTCTATATCGTAGAGACGGTAACGCAGGATCGCAAAGCCTATAGATAAGGGGATAGTCGCGAAGCTCAGCAACATTACGTCCTCTAGAATCGCTCCCCACCACGTCTTCGTGCCCAGGTCAATCTGGGCTCCCGGCACGGAGACGAGCCAGTTGATGAAGCCCGCACTTATGATCAGCAGGTATGTCGAGCCCATGAACGAGGCGGCGAAGGCAAGCCATTTGATCTGCTGCCGTACCTCACCCCCGGAACGACGGAACCGTAGCACCAGGCTCAGGGCCGAGGCGACCATGCACACGGGTATAAGGAGGAGAATGATCCATCCCATGATCTCCAGCCACGGGTACGATTCCAGGCCGAACGGGTTGCGAGCGCCCTCCATGCCTTCAAGGGGTCCTGGTGTAACGAAAACGATAACGCTCTCCGACAGAATCACCAGAGCGGAGAACCACGCCAGCGGACGCCATCGCCCGGAGGGCAGTTTCCCGTCCGGGAACAGAAGCGTCAGGTAGATCCCCATCAAGCCTACCGTAGGGACCCATGTCCACGCGTACAAAAGCGCGTTGATCGTTACGGGGAAGGGCACGGATCCCGGCACGGCGAGACCGTAGTCGCTGTATGACTCGCTCACGATGATGAGCATCCAGAAGAGCCCAGCAACCAGGCAGATCCAGCCTATCGGGTTGCCGGGACGCCGGGAGGCGATCAAGGCCCCAACGATGGGAAAAGCCAGGAAGGACACGAAGATCAACAAGTCGCTGACGGTACTCCAGCCGCCCACCCCTTCCCGCGCGGGCCGGGAAAGAGTCGACAGCACGATGCTCGCCACGGCCATGACCAGACAGAGGCCGGCGAGCGACCAGGCCAGCCACGACGCGGCACGCCTGCTCACTCGACCGCCTCCCCGGATCTCCTCCCGGGCGGACGAAGCCAAAACGAAACGTGCGCCGGTTGCATGGTGCCGCGCACCACTGAGACCAGATCGCCGTTCAGTTCGTCCAGATCCACCTCATCGCGCAGCCTCACACCGAATTCTTCCAGCGTCCTCGCAGCATCGTACTTCCTACGATAGAAGCGGCGGTCTACCGCATCCTGAATGCGTTGCCTCAGCGGGCTGAATAACGCCGCAATCGCCAGCGTGGACAGGACGACGACGAGCTGCGAGGTCTGTCCGGTCACCGCGCGGAAGGCGTATTGCAGGGCGACCACGCCGCCAACGTAGATCCCGACGAGCATCACGGTGAGGACGCCGTAGACGAGGGTGCGGTTTATGATGCGGTCTATATCGTAGAGGCGGTATTTGAGGATTGCGACGGCGGCGGAGACCGGGATGCTGAGGAAGCCGATCATCCAGACGAACGGCCCCACCACCCGGAAGACTTCCGGGGCGAGCGTGGTCAGGAGCAGGGGCGTCGAGATCCCCACCGTGACGGCGTAGGTGAACCATTTGAGTTGCAGCCGCTGCTCGCCGCGGGAGAAGTAGAAACGCACGATCAGGGAGAGCATCGTCGCGAGGAAGCAGGCAAGCCCGGCGAGCCCTCCGGCGGCCAGGATCATCCCCGACGGCTTCGCTCCCTCGATGCCGAACGGGTTGCTGGCGGAGGGAAACTCAAGAAACGGTCCAGGTCTCAACGCCCCGAGGATCAGGGTTCCAGCGAGGAATACTCCCATGGCCCAGGCCACCGGCCGCCAGCGGCGCGATGGCAACATGCCATCGGGGAAAAGCAAAACGAGGAACACGATGGAGACGGGGAACGAATTCTGGGCCAGCATGGCCAACCATGCCGCGTACGCGCCCGCCGGCAGAACCATGCCGTCCGGGGCGAGCGCCACGTTCGCGTACTGCCCGAAAAACATCTGCACGCCCCCGATGATGCCGGTGGCGAGGAAGATCCAACCCATCACGTTGCCCGGACGGCGGGAGGAGATCAAGGCTCCCAGGGTGGCGAAGGCCGGGGGGATGATCATCAACTGGGCGTCGGAGAGCGGGATCTCCGGCATGTTGGTCAGGCCGAGGACGAGCGCGCCCGCCACGAGCAAGACCGTCGCCGCCCAAAGTGTCCAGGCGAACACGCGAACCCTCATCCCGGCTCCCCCGGCGTCCTGAGCCACAACGAAACGTGCGCTGGTTGCATCGTATCCCGGATTATGACTACCAGATCTTCGCCCAGCGTGTCCAGGTCTGTATCATCCCTGAGCCTGGCGCCGAAATCTGCGAGCGTCCTGGCGGCGTCGTATTTACTGCGGTAGAAGCGCCGGTTCACAAACGCCTGCACACGGCGCCTGAGCGGGCTGAAGAGCGCTGCGATGATCAGCGTCGAGGCGACCACCGCGAGCTGGGGTTGCCGCTCCTGGCCGGTCAGGAGGCGGAACGCCGTCTGGGTGGCCGCCACGCCGCCCAGGTACACCAACACGAGCGAGACGGTCAGGACGCTATAGACCAGGGCGCGGTTGATGATGATGTCTATGTCGTAGAGGCGGTAGCGTAGGACGGCGAAGCCCATGGCGATCGGGACCGCCGTGAAGCTGGCCCCCACTGCGTATGCCAGGAGGTCCAACCACAGCGGTGAACTCGGGGTGAACTGGGTCTCCGAGGAGAAGAAGGACGAGCTGATGAAGTTGATCATGAGCATAAGGCCCGCGAACGAGGCGGCGAAGGCTATCCACTTGATCTGCTGACGAACCTCTCCACCAGAGTTCCGGTAGCGCAACACCAAGCTCGCCGCCGAGGCGAGCACGCACACGGGTAGCAGCGGGATAACGACGTACGTCGCGTACCGTATCCAAGGGTGCCCCTCGACCGCGAACGGGTTACGAACTCCTCCGAGGCCAGGCAACGGCTCGGGAGCGAGCCCGAAGCCGATGCTGAGCACCACGATCACTACTCCAGAGAGCCAGGCCAGGGGGCGCCATCGCCTGGAGGGGAGCCTGCCGTCGGGAAAGAGCAGGAACGGATAGGTGCCCAACAGCCCCACGGCGGGTACCCATGTCCAGTTGACTATTCCCGCAACTCCCACCGGGAACGGGACAGAGCCGGGCTCGGCCACGCCGTAAACGCTGTAGAGTTCCGTCAAGTTGGAGAGCATCCACAAGAGGCCGACGGCCAGCAGGAGCCAGCCTATAGGAATTCGGGGACGCCTGGAGGCGAGCAAAGCACCAACCAGCGGAAAGGCCAGGAAGAGCACCTGCTCCAGCTGACCAACCACGTTGAGGTCCGCACCCCAACTGGCGGGGACTTGCGCCGAACGGACGAGCCCGTAGAGCGGGAAGCTGGCGACTAACATGGTCCCGGAGAGTCCGGCGGGCGACCAGGCGAGCCAGGCTATGATACGAGGTCTCACCGGTGATCCTCCGTAGAACCTTCGGAAGGGCGCAGCCACAGGCCAACGTGCTCCGGGCGCACGGTATCGCGCACCACCGAGAGCACTTCGGAGGCAAGGTTCTCCAGGTCGGTCTCAGCACGGAGCGTCGCGGAGAAGTTCTCCAGAGTCTTCTTCGCATCGTACTTCCTCCGGTAGAAGCGCCGATCGATGACGGCCTGCACGCGGCGTCTCAAGGGCACGAACAGCGCCGCTATCACCAGGGTGGAAACCACGATGGCGAGTTGGGAATTGCTTCCGGTGAGAGCGCGGAAGGCGTATTGCAGAACGACCACGCCGCCGAGGTAGATCCCGACGAGCGTCACGGTGAGAGGCCCGTAGACCAGGGTACGATTGATGACCACGTCTATGTCGTAGAGACGCGAGCGCAGAATAGCCACGCCGATGCTGAGCGGGATCAGGGCCAGGAAGCCGTAGATGAGCGTGCTGAAGAACACCAGTTCCAGCGGGCCGACATCCAGCCAGGCGGGCACCAAGGTCGTCGGTAAGACTAACGCCACGAACCCAGTCAGCGCCGCTGCGAAACCAAAGACCACCCACTTGGTCTGCTGGCGCTGCATCGGCGTGGACACCCGCCCGTAGCGGTGGACCTGCGCGACCACCAAGATACCCAAGAAGACGAAGAACACAGGATTGATCAGAGTTGTCAGGAACGAGTCCGGGAAGAAGATGGCGGGCACGAAGAACAGGGCGGACGCGAGGGCGACCCATCGCGTCCAGCGCGGCACAAAGCGGCCGTCCGGGAAGAGGAAGAAGAGGATGCCGAAGCAGACCTGCGAGACGTAGTCCAGCAGGTGGACCGGGAACCAGAATACCGGATGGGCCTCGGCCAGCGCCCGCATCGTACCCGCCGCCCCTGCGCCGCCAAAGACCAGGAGCACGAACGATGTGAACAGCGCCATCCGCTCGTCCGAGCGGCGCAGGAAGATCACGGCGGCAACCGCGAAGCAGACCAGCGTGAAGGCGGTCTCGATCCCGACGCCCTGATACGCCGCGTAGAAGCTTCGGGAGAGGCCGAGGTCTTCGAGCTCCCGCGCCCCCTCCGGGGTGAGCAAGCCGTCCTCCAGGCAAACCTCCGCACCCCGCGTACACAGGCTTGCATAGTTCGCGTAGGCGTAAGGTAAGCCTGCGGCGTCCAGCCCGAGGACGGCCAGCGCCACGACCACCCACGCTATCCGCAAAAACCTCATCAGCTCTCCTCCGGCTCGCTGAGGGAGTCGGGAACTCTATACCTCGGTACTCGTAACCACATCGAGACGTGGGCCGGTTGCACGGTCTCCCGCACTACCGTGACCATCTCACCTCCTAATTGGTCCAGGTCGGTCTCGTCGCGCAGCCTGATGCTGAAATCTTCGAGCGCCTTCGCGGCGTTGTACTTTTTGCGGTAGAAGCGGCGGTCCACAATCCCCTGCACGCGGCGCCTTAGCGGGTTGAACAGTGCCGCGATGGCGAGGGTAGACGCGACCACCGCGAGTTGTGAGCCCTCCCCGGTGAGCGCGCGTAGAACATACTGCAACACCACAACGCTCCCGAAGTAGGCCAGGCCAAGCAGCACCGTTAGGACACCATAGACGAGGGTTAGGTTTATGACCACGTCTATGTCGTACAGGCGGTACTTCAAGATGGCCACGCCCGCGGCTACAGGAATACCTAAAAGCGGGACAACGAACAACAGCGAACCCATCGCGAGCAGCCCAGCCAGGATCAGCAAGAACCAGAACGTGAACACGATGACCATGACAGTGATCGCGTAGGCGAACCATTTGATCTGCTGCCGCTCATCCCCCTGCGCCTTTCGGAAACGAGAGATCACCGCCGCCCCACCCGCCAGCAACAGCAACGGCGCCGCCATGTTGGCGACATCGAGCAGCGAAGTCATGAACTGCAGATCTGGCGCGAGAGGATTGCGCACCGCAGTCAACCTGAAGTCGTTGGACACAGGAGACAGCCAGACCGCGAACGTAAACACAACAATGTATCCGGTGGATGCCCACATTACCGGTCGCCATCGCGGGGAAGGTAGCCGACCATCCGGGAACAGCAGGAGCAGGAACGCCACGATCATGAACCAGCCGATCCCGCGCGCCCAGGTACCGAACCACGCGGCCCATGCGCCTGCGGGAAGCGAGCCGGGCACGGTCACCAGCGCGTACACACCGTATTCGAGAGCAAGTTCTCCAAAAATCCAGACCAGCGCCCCGAGGCAGAAGAGCCAGCCGATCGCGTTTCCGGGACGGCGGGAGGAGATCAACGCCCCAACGGTGGAGAAAGAGAGGATCAACAACGATTCGAGCACCATGCTGAAGGATGATGGATCATTGAGGAAAGCCAGATATAACGTGGACCCGATGACCATTACCGTCAGCGCCCACACGCCCAGGGCGAGCCGCTTCACCGTGTCGAAGTTCACCCTGCCATCCCCTGTCCCCGGCTTGACCGTCCGGTCCCATGCGCGGATCTCAGCCAAAGCGAGACGAATTCGGGCTGGACGGTCTCCCGCACCACGGTGACCATCTCATCACCCAGGTAGTCCAGGTTGGTCTCGTCGCGCAGCCTGATGCTGAAACCTTCGAGCGTCTTCGCGGCGTCGTATTTAGTGCGGTAGAAGCGATGGTCTATGAATGCCTGGATACGGCGTCTCAATGGGTTGGACAAGGCCGCCACCATCAAGGTGGAAGCAACGATTACGATCTGCGACTCGCCGCCCGTCAGGAAACGCAGGCCGTATTGAAAGCCGACGACACAGCAGATGTACACGAAGATGAGCAACCCGGTGAGAGAACCGTAGACCAGGGTGAGGTTGATAAGGCGGTCTATGTCGTAGAGGCGGTGGCGTAAGATCGCCACACCGATAGAGAGGGGCAGGCCGAGGAAGGCCACGATCACGACCAGGAAGAGCCACCATCCGAAACCTCCGAACGCCAGATCGCCAACTACGCCAACAATGATGACGACCCCAAGCAGCGCAGCAGCATAGGCGAGCCATTTGATCTGCTGGCGCGTCACCTCGTTTGCGCTGCGCAACCGTAGGAAAACGGAGACTACGGAAATCAGCACGAACAAGTCGGCGACAAAGGAAAGCAGCGCGCCTAGGAAATCAAGACTACCTCTATACCCCTCGATGCCGAGCGGATTCCTGATTCCTTCCAGGCCCTGTATCGGTCCAGGGGTGAACGCCTCAACGATGATGGCCGCCACTATCACGAAACCGTCGATCCAGAGGAGCATGCGCCAACGGGGAGACAAAGGCCGTCCGTCGGGGAACAGGAAGAGCAGGTAGGCAAGGAGCCCGAACGCCGGACTTACGGCCCAGGCGCCGATCCAGGCAGCCACCTCGCCCAAGGGTAGAGAGCCTGGGTAAGTGACCAGCGCCCGGATGGCATACACACCGAAGAAGATATTGGACGCCCACAAGAACCCTATGGCGGAGAGTATCCAGCCGACCGGGTTTTTCGGCCGCCGCGAGACTATGATCGTACCCACCGTCACGGACGTACACGTCCAGATGCTCAGCGGCAACATTATGATCAGGGTGCCCTGTTGGGTGTTGATGAGCAGTGAGAGAATGGAAAGTATTACCGTCAACGTCCACAACGACCAGACCAGCCAAATAGTGGATCGGGAGTTCACGTCGCCAGGTCCTCGGATCTCCGCGCAGGTTCCCTCAGCCACAACCCTGCGTGTTCCGGTTGTATGGTCTCGCTGACAACCGAGAGCATCTCCGTGCTCAAGTTATCGAGGTCTGTCTGGCTGCGCAGCCGGGTGGAGAAGCCCTCCAGCACCCGCGCCGCGTCGTACTTCCGCCGGTAGAAGCGACGGTCCACGAACTCCTGTATGCGGTGCCTCAAGGGGTTGAAGAGCGCCGCTATCGCCAGGGTCGATGCGACGATGGCCAGTTGGGAGTTGCCTCCGGTCAGGGTACGGAACGTGTACTGGAGCGAGACGACCGAAGCGACGTAGACGAGTGCCAGCATGGTGGAGAGGACAGCATAGACGAGGGTGCGGTTGATGATCACGTCTATGTCGTAGAGCCGGTAGCGGAGCATCGCCACGCCTATGGCGGTAGGAATTCCGAGGAACCCGATCAGGAACAAAGCCCCAGCCCCGATCGTTCCATCCAGCTTCGGCCAGGCACCGACTACCACCATCGCTGTTACCAGAACCCCGACCGCATAGATGACCCACTTTATCTGCTGACGTTCCCGAAGGTTTCCCCGCCTGAAACGCACGGCCAGGGCACCCAACGGCGCAAGCACGGGCACGATGCCAAGGGGTATCAGGAGAACCTCGATGAACTTCAGAATGCCAGCATTCTCTATGCCAAACGGATTCTCGATCGCCGGGGAGATACTCGGATCCATGGGCCCTGGCGTAAATGCGAGAAGGCACGCTTCCAGAAGTACGCTAAGGACGAGCAACACTGCCACCACGCGCCAGCGGGGCGACGGCAAACGGCCCTCCGGGAAGAGCAGGAAAACGAAGAGCACACAGAAACCACCGGAGATCCAATTCCACGAACTCAACCACAGCGTAAATAGTCCTCCAGGCAGCGAACGGGAATTGAAGACCGCATACGTCCCATACTCCCCCGCGAACGCCTCCAGGGCGAAGAGCAAACCCGAGACGACGAAGAGCCATCCGACGGGATTTCCTGGACGCCTGGAAGATATAAGCGCCCCGACGATCGAGAACGCCAGGCCCGCGACACCGTTGTTCAAAAAGAACGGCGAGTAGGAGTCCTGACCCGACCGGTTCAGGATCAGGAAGTACAGCCCGAACCCGACGAGCGCGGCGGAGAGCGCGCAGAAAGACCAGGCCAGCCAAGGGATGATCCGGAAGTTCATCCTTTCGCTTCCCCGCTTTCGTCGTCAGGCCCCCGCAACCATACCGACACGGATGAGGGCTGAACCGTCCCCCGCACCACCGCGAGCATCTCCGAGATCAGGGGTTCGAGGCCCGTCTCGTCGCGCAGGCTTGGAGAGAATTCAGCCAGGACTCGTTGGGCGTCGTACTTGCTACGGTAGAAACGGCGGTCAATCGCAGTCTGGATGCTGCGCCTGAGCGGGTTGAAGAGGGCCGCTATCGTCAGGGTGGAGACCACGATGGCGAGCTGGGAACCGCCACCGGCAAGCGTACGAAAAACGTACTGCAACGACACCACACCACCCAGGTACACAATCACCAGCGAGACGCTCAGAACGCCATAGACCAGCACACGGTTGATGATGAAGTCTATATCGTAGAGCCGGTAGCGCAAAACGGCGTAGCCCGCCGCAAAGATTATGGGGACGAAGGCGAAGGTGGAGAAAATTCCCCCAAGCGTTTCGTATCCCAGATAGTAGGCGAATACCCCGGCGGCGCTCGGCAGGGGCAGTATGGCCGCGGCGGCAGCGATCCACTTCAGTTGCTGTCTCTCCATGCCGCGTGACCGGCGCAGGCGCAGAATCATGGCGACGGCCGCCAGAACCAGGCTCACGGTCATCCCCGGCCATCCGAAGTTGGCGAACGTTTCGTAGAGCGCGCGGGGCGCATCAAGGCCGAGCGGATTGTTTACGCCCTTGAAGGGCGCGTCGTTCATCACCGGGTTGAGAGCCGAGCCAGCCATCGTCGAGCAGGTGGTCAGGATCACAAGCCAGAACACAGGCCACCAGCGGCGGCTCATGAGCTTGCCGTCCGGGAAGAGCAGGAACAGCATGGCCGGGGCGGCGAAGAGCACCGGGATGAATGTAAGCGTCGAGAGCAATGCCATCGCCTCGCCACCGGGCAAGCCGCCCGGATCGGTGTAGATCGCATAGATTGCGTAGCTCTGCGCGAAGCCCGAAATCGAAGCTAACAGACTGACGCCCGTGATGATCCAGCCGACCGGATTGCCCGGACGGCGGGAGACCACGAGGAGCCCCAGCGCGGCGAACCCGAGCAGCACGAGATCGATGAACAAGGTCACCAGGATCCTGGTATCCTTCGGTACGTCCGCGCCGCGGTTCAACGTGGCGAGATAAAGCCCAACCAACATCAACGCGGCCACCGCAGACAGAACCATCCACGGGACTAACCGCCCGGCCCGGAAAATCAAACTCCCGTCCGAACCGTTCTGTCTCTCCCTCATCATGGGCGTGATTCCTCGTGCGTACCGGATCTGTCCAATGGCCGGAGCCACAGGGAAGAGTGTGCCGGACGTACCGTCTCGCGCACCACGATGACCAGATCTTCGCCCAGGTCATCCACATCCATTTCGTCCCTTAACCTGTCGGAGAAGGCGTTCAAGATTTCCTTTGCATCATACCTGTCACGGTAGAAAATCCGGTCTATGAAGTCCTGCAATCGGCGGCGCAGTGGGTTAAAGAGCGCGGCGATCAGGAGCGTCGAAGCGACGATGGCGAGTTGGGAGTTCTCTCCCGCGAGGATGCGGAAGACGTACTGCAAGGCGACCACGCTGCCAACGTAAATCAGGACCAGCGAACCGGTCAGGGCACTGTAGACGAGGGTGCGGTTGATGACCACGTCTATGTCGTAGAGTCTGTAGCGGAGCACGGCGACCGCGATGGCCGCCGGCAGGCCGATGAACACCCATCCGGTTGCTATCTGGTTGACGAATTCGGGGAGAAAGTCCTCCAGCGGGAGCGTAAGAAGCGGGGCTGTGGCGTACAGAAACCACTTCATCTGCTGGCGCTCCACCCCACGCGACCGGCGATACCGCACCACCACGGCCGTGAACGACCCGAGAACTCCGATGAAGTAGATAAGCCCACCTACCACGTCGAACACAGGTAGGTCTTCGACGGCGGACAGGCCCTCGACGCCGATGGGGTTGGCGATCCGGTAGTCCACATCCTGGCCGGACAGGGTGCCGGTGAGCATGCCGAGCACGACCAGGCCCAGGATTCCCATCGTCACCAGCAAGGCGACGGGCAAGAACCTGCGGGAAGGCAGACGCCCATCCGGGAAGAGGAGGGGCAGGTATATTAGCAGGAGCGCGAGGAGCAAGTACCAGTACCAGCTCTGGACCCATGCACCGGCGACGGCGAGAGGGTCAGGCTGGCCCCTGGTGCTCATGACGTAGGCGGCGTAGGCGTCGCCAGCAGGGAAGAGACCCACCATGAGGGCGCACGTGACGAGTATCCACCCGACCAGGTTGGAGGGCCGTTTCGCCACCAGGAGCGCCCCAACGGCGGCCACGACCCCGAACCCCGCGACGATGACCGCATCCTCCGTCAGGTTGTTTTCCCCCAACCCGCTCGCGCGCTCGAGCGCGTACGTCGCCACGAGGCCCGCAACGTAGAGGACGACGGTCAGCCACGCCACTACACGCGCGGCGAGCGGGAGCCACCCGCGGGAGCGCGGCGGTTCGTCTCCGTCCCGTACTGCTTCTAGTGGCGCGGCCTGCCGATCCAAACGCCAGATCCCCTTCCCCGGCGTTCTCCAACGCTGGTTCTGATTCAGATCCTGGTCAACGTACTCCTGTCTCCGCTAAAGATGCCATCCGCCAGCGTCCGGCGCATCCGCCGATCAGACTATATTGTCCCTGCTTTTCGCGGCGATTCGGCATCTTCGCCACAGATTATCGGCAGACCGTCGCCCAAACGTTACGGGAAGCGTTACCGGCGCAGGATCCGGAAGATTCCGATGCCCGGAGAAAATGAGTTCTCCCCGCGGCGCCTGTAAGCAGCCTTACCCGTTTTTCCCGCGGACCTTGCTAGGATCAGCTATGTACACTTGTTGTGGCGTCATTTATCTGCGAAGGGGTTTGCAGCTTGACGACAACACCATTGGGGCGTTCAGGGAAGCGCGTAGCGGTCGTCGGGGCCGGGATGGGCGGCCTCGCGGCGGCGATCCGCCTGGCCGTTCTTGGCTTCGAGATCGAGGTATTCGAGAAGAACGATCAGGCCGGCGGCCGGATGGGCCGCCTGGAAGCTGAAGGCTTCACCTTCGACACGGGCCCATCCCTCCTCCTGATGACCGACACCTACCGCGAGCTGTTCCGGTTCGCAGGGAGAAACCTGGAAGATTACGTGAAGCTCATCCCGCTCGATGGTCAGTACCGGGTCACGTTCGGAGACGGCGATTCTCTGACGATCCGGCGCACCCTGCCGGAGTTGATCGGGGAACTCGAACGCATCGAACCGGGCGTCACCCCGCGCTTCTACCGCTTCCTGGAGGACGCCTGCCTGAAGTACCGCCTTGGCCGCAGCGAGTTCGTGGAGCGGGATTTCGAGGGTGCCCGCGACTTCTTTGGGCTGCGCAACCTGCGCCTGCTGCTGAAGACGAAGGCGCTTGGGAACTACTACCGCTCCGTCTCCCGCTACTTCGAGACGGACAAACTGCGCCAGGCGTTCAGCCTTCAGACCATGTACCTCGGCCTCTCTCCCTTCGAGGCGCCCGCCGTGTACTCCCTCCTCCCATACACCGAGCTCGCCGAAGATGGCCTGTGGTTCCCGGAAGGCAGCATGTACGCGCTCGTCCAGGCGATGCAACGTCTGGCGGAGGAATTGGGTGTGCGGTTCCACTTCGACAGCCCGGTCGAGGAAGTCGTGGTGCAGAAGGGCCGGGCGCGCGGCGTCAGGGTGAACGGAGATGAGATCGCGGCCGACGCGGTTCTCGTGGGCGCGGATCTCCCGTATGCGTATCGCAAGTTACTTCCAGGATCAGCTTCCGGGGACTTCGGAGGACGCAGGAAGCGGGAGAACCTGGAGTACACAGCCTCGGCTTTCATGCTGTACCTGGGGGTTGACCACAAGCTGAAAAACATGCTCCACCACAACTTCTACCTCTCGTCGAGGTACAGGGAGAACTTCGAGCAGATCTTCACTGAGCGCCGTTTGCCAGAAGATCCCTCCTTCTACGCCGTCGTACCGTCGAAGACGGAGCCGCGCATGGCCCCAGACGGCATGGATAGCCTGTTCGTGCTCGTTCCCGTCCCGCACCTCGGCCCGAACGTGGATTGGGAGCGCGAGGGTCCGGCGTTCAGGGAGAAGGTGTATGACCTGCTGGAGCGGCGCTGCGGCGTAGACCGGGAGAGCGTGGTGTACGAGAAGGTGAGGACACCGCCCGACTGGCGCGACGAATACAACCTGGAGGAAGGCGCGGCGTTCGGGATCGGGCACGGGATACTCCAGGTCGGGTACTTCCGGCCGCCGATGGTCTCTAGAAGCGTCGGGGGCGTGTACTTCGTGGGCGCAAGCACCAGGCCCGGCACCGGCGTCCCGCTCGTGACCATTGGGGCGCGGCTCGTCGCGGAGCGTATCGGACGGGAGGTGTAGGGATGCGCCTCGATCCGGCGGGGAACCAGGTGCTGGACGGCGGCCTCACTCTCCCCGAGAGCTACGAGCTTTGCCGCCAAATCCAGCGTTCGCACAGCAGGACGTACTACTTCTCGACGCAGCTCTTCCCACCGGAGGTTCGTCCGCATGTACACGCCCTGTACGCTTTCATGCGATACGCGGACGAGATCGTGGACAACCCGCACGACTCGAACCTGGAAGAGCAGTTGTCTCGCCTGGAAGCGTTCGAGGCCGAGACGATCGCGGCCATAAGCGGCGAAGGGGTCGCAAACCCGGTGCTTCGGGCGTTCGCCAACACGGTCAGGGCACGGGACATCAGGCTGGAGAGCATCACGGCCTTCATGGACAGCATGAAGATGGACACCCGGATCTCCCGCTACCAGACCTTCGAGGACCTTGAGGTCTACACGTTCGGGAGCGCGGCGGTCGTCGGTCTGATGATGTCCAGGGTAATAGGCGTCACGGACGGGAGATCCACGCCCCACGCCGAGGCGCTCGGCGTCGCCATGCAATTGAGCAACTTCCTGAGGGACATCGGGGAAGACTGGCGGCGGGGCAGGATCTACCTACCCCTCGAAGACCTCGGACGTTTCGAATATGGCGAAGAAGACCTCGCGTCGAAGGTTGTGGACGAGAGGTTCATCGGGCTGATGGAGTTCGAGATAGAACGCACCCGCGCCCTCTACGATTTCGCAGGGGAGGGGATGGTATACATCCCGAGAGGCCGGCGTTTCCCCGTCCTCGTCGCGCGCGAGCTGTACGAAGCCATCCTCGACCGCATCCAGGCCCAAAGGTACGAGGTATTCTCGCAGCGGGCGGACACCTCCCGGGCGTACAAGTTCGGCGTTATGGCGAAGGTGGCGGCGCGGGAGCCAGGAGAGATACTGGCCCGGGGAATGAATCGAAGCCCAGCCGAAATTGCAATACCGTCGGGATCGTGATGTAATCTCCCGACGGAATGCCGCGGGGCGAAGTCTCCCGCGGCGCTCATCGAGAGCGGTGGAGGGACGGGCCCTGTGAAACCGCGGCAACCGGTGGGGCACAGCGCAGAGTGCAAACCCCATGCCAGGTGCCAACTCCCGCGGGACGGCTGGCGTGGCACAGCCCCCGAGAGATGAGCCGGGGTAGCAAAGAAGATCGCAAAGCCTCGGTGTAGCCTCTCTCCCGCGCGAAGTTGCAGACGAGACGGAAGAGGGACTCTTCTTGAGGTCGAGGCTAGACGAGATACTCACTGGAAGGCTTGTGATCGGGGACGGCGCGGTGGGCACCCTGCTGGCCGAGCGCGGCGTCGGGTACGGTCATCCGTACGCCCGCGCCAACCTCACCCATCCCGAAGTGGTCGCCGGATTGCACGAAGAGTACGTGCGCGCCGGGGCGCGCGTGATCGAAACCAATACCTTCGCCGCCAACCGCTTAAAACTCGCAGACCACGAACTCGAAGAGAACGTGCACGAGGTCAACGTTGAAGGGGCCAGGCTCGCCCGCAAGGTAGCGGACACCGGAGGCGAGGAAGTCCTTGTGCTCGGGGCCATCGGACCGCTCGGCCGCCCGCTCGCCCCAATCGGCCCCGTCAGGCCGGACGAGGCTCGCTCCGTGTTCCTCGAACAGGCCGAGGCTCTGCTCGAAGGCGGCGTGGACGCGCTGGTTCTCGAAACCTTCACCGACCTTCAGGAAATGAAGCTCGCCCACGATGCCGTACGTTCCCTGGGAGCGCCGGTCCTCGCGTACAAGACCTTCGTCGAGGACGGCGAGACGCTTGCGGAGGGTTTGCCGGAGCGGGCGGCGCGGGAGATCTCCGGCTGGGGCGTTGACCTGATCGGGGCGAACTGCACCGTCGGACCGCAGCGGATGGTCGGCATCGTGGAGGGAATGTCCGCGGCCGGTCCCGTCGCCGCCTTCCCGAACCCCGGCCTTCCACAACTCGTGGAAGGCAAAGTCCGCTACAGCCGCGACGTGGAGCACTTCGCCCACTACGGCGTCGAACTCGCGAAAGCCGGGGCGAGGCTCATCGGTGGCTGCTGCGGAACCTCGCCGGCCCACGTCCATGCGCTCTCCGAAGCGCTCAGGGATTTCCGGCCGGACAGGGCTTCCCGCAAGCGAGTGGCCGTCACCGGGAAACGCGAACAGGAAAATACGGCTGAGGAACCCGCCACGGAGTTTGCGGAGCGGCTAAAGACCGGCTTCGCCGTCACGGTCGAGGTGGATCTCCCGCGCGGCAACGACATTACGAATGTGATGGAAGCCGCGAAGAGGCTCAGGAAGCGCGGGGCGCACGCCGTGGATATCTCTGACGGGGCACGGGCCAGGTTGCGGATGCACCCGTTCGCGGCAGCTAAGATCGTTCAGGACGAGGCAGGCGTGGAGGTCGTCGCCCACCTCTCTTGCCGGGACCGGAACATCATCGGGTTGCAGGCTGACCTGCTCGGGGCGGCGGCGCTCGGGATCAGGAATATATTGGCTGTGACGGGAGATCCGGCCCAGATCGGGGACTACCCCGAGGCCACGAGCGTCTTCGACACCGACTCCGTCGGGCTGGTGCACACGCTCTCGCGCATGAACGCGGGCGAGGACCTCTCCGGCAACCCCATAGGTACGCCTCCGGGGTTCCTGATCGGGGCTTCTTTTAACCCGACCGCTGAGGATCTCGACTCTGAGGTAGACAAGCTCAGGCGCAAGGTCGAGGCCGGGGCACATGCATTCTGGACGCAGCCGGTCTTCGAGATTGCTGCATTGGAGAGGGCGCTGGAGAAGATCGGCGGCATGGATCTCCGCGTCCTCCTTGGCCTGATGCCGCTGCGCAGCGCGCGGCAGGCCGAGTTTCTGCACCATGAGGTCCCCGGCATAAACATTCCCAAGGACGTCAGGGACAAGCTCGCCACGCTCTCCCCGGACGACGCCCCGAAGTTCGGTGTGGAGGTGGCGATGAACCTGCTGGTGAAGGCGAAGCCGCTGGTCAACGGCGCGTACGTAATGCCGCCGTCGAGCGCTCCTGACCTTGCGGGAGACGTGATCGAAGGCGTGGTTGGATAGGCTTCCATGATCACAAGAACCACCACCCACGAAGATCGAACGGCAAGGCTCAAGGAATTCCGGGCTTTGCTCAAGCAACGCATCCTGATCCTGGACTGTGCCAAGGGAGCCCTGATCCAGACCTACGGCCTCTCTGAAGAGGACTTTCGCGGCGAACGGTTCGCGGACCATCCGGTTGAACTCAAGGGCAACAACGACGTGATCGCCCTTACCCGCCCGGACATACTGCGGTCCATCCACGACGCCTGCCTGGAGGCTGGGTCAGACATCCTGGGGACAAACACCTTCACCTCTACCTCCATCTCACAGTCAGACTACGGCCTCGAAGACCACGCCTACGAACTGAACTTTGCAGCCGCCAGCCTGGCGCGCGAGGCAGCCGACCACTTCGCCACCCCGGACAGGCCCCGCTTCGTCGCCGGTGCCATCGGCCCGACCAACCGCACGGCCTCCCTGTCGCCGGATGTGAACGACCCGGGCAAACGGAACATCACCTTCGACGAACTGAAGGAAGCATACGCGGAGGCTGCGTGCGGGCTGGTTGACGGCGGCGCGGACCTGTTGCTCGTCGAGACCGTCTTCGACACGCTGAACGCGAAGGCCGCTATTTTCGGGATCAAAGAGTACCTGGAGGACGAAGGGCTGGACGTGCCGATCATGATCTCCGGCACCATCACCGACAGGAGCGGGCGCACGCTCTCCGGGCAGACGGTGGAGGCTTTCTGGAACTCGGTGCGCCACGCGGAGCCGATCAGCGTCGGCCTGAACTGCGCCCTGGGCTCCGGTGAACTTAGGCAGTACGTCGAGGAGCTTGCGCGGGTCGCGGACGTGCCGGTGAGCGCGTACCCGAACGCCGGGCTTCCGAACGAGTTCGGCGAGTACGACGAGACGCCGGAGATAATGGCCGACGAGGTCGGGAACTGGGCGAAGAATGGATGGCTGAACATCGTCGGTGGCTGTTGCGGAACCACACCGGAGCACGTCGAAGCCATAGCAAGCGCCGTCTCCGAACACGCGCCACGCGAGATACCGGACCTTCCTCGCCTCACCCGCCTCTCCGGGCTGGAGCCGTGCAACATCGGGCCTGACTCCCTTTTCGTGAACGTCGGGGAACGGACCAACGTCACAGGGTCGCGGCGGTTCAAGGACCTGATCCTCTGCGGCGAATACGAGACGGCTTTGGAGATCGCCCGCCAGCAGGTGGAGAACGGCGCGCAGATGATCGACGTGAACATGGACGAGGGCATGCTAGACGGCGAGGAGGCGATGGTCACCTTCCTCAACCTCGTCGCCTCGGAGCCGGACATCTCACGCGTGCCCGTGATGCTCGACTCTTCCAAATGGTCCATCATCGAAGCTGGGTTGAAGCGCGTGCAGGGCAAGCCGGTTGTGAACTCCATCAGCATGAAGGAAGGCGAAGAGGAGTTCGTCAGGCAGGCCAGACTGCTCAGGCGCTACGGCGCCGCCGTGATCGTGATGGCCTTCGACGAAGAAGGGCAGGCCGACACTAGGAAGCGGAAGGTCGCCATCTGCCAGCGCGCGTACCGCATCTTGACGGAGGAGGTCGGCTTCCCGCCGGAGGACATCATCTTTGACCCGAACGTGTTCGCCATCGCGACGGGCATCGAGGAGCATAACGCCTACGGCGTGGACTACATCGAGGCGGTGCGCGAGATCTCGCGCACCCTCCCCCACGCCCGCACTTCGGGCGGCATCTCCAACGTATCGTTCTCGTTCCGGGGCAACGACCCGGTGCGCGAGGCCATTCACGCCGTATTCCTGTACCACGCCATAAACGCTGGCCTGACGATGGGGATCGTGAACGCGGGCCAGCTCGCCGTCTACGACGAGATAGACCAAGAACTGCGCGAAGCCGTTGAGGACGTGGTCCTGAACCGCCGCGACGACGCCACCGAACGGCTGCTGGAGCTCGCGGAGGGATACCGGGATCGGGGCGACGGTGAGAAGGAAGCGGAGGCTCTCGAGTGGCGGTCGTGGCAGGTAGAGAAGCGGCTGGAGCACGCGCTGGTCAAGGGCATCGCGGATTTCGTGGAGGAGGACGCCGAGGAGGCGCGGCAGAAGTATCCGCATCCGGTCGACGTGATCGAAGGTCCGCTGATGGACGGGATGGACGTGGTCGGGGACCTTTTCGGTTCGGGTCGGATGTTCCTGCCGCAGGTAGTGAAGAGCGCGCGCGTGATGAAGCGGGCTGTGGCGTACCTGATCCCGTACATCGAGGCGGAGAAGTCCGCGACGGCCCGTTCCAAGGGAACGATCGTGATGGCGACGGTCAAGGGCGACGTGCACGACATCGGCAAGAACATCGTCGGGGTAATCCTGCAGTGCAACAACTTCGAGGTGATAGACCTCGGGGTGATGGTTCCGTCCGCGAAGATACTCGAAGTGGCGAAGGAGAAGGACGCGGATGTGATCGGGCTGTCCGGCCTCATCACGCCCAGCCTGGACGAGATGGTCCACAACGCGAAGGAGATGAGGCGGCAGGGCTTCGAGATTCCGCTCTTGATCGGTGGAGCGACGACTTCGCAGACGCACACGGCGGTCAAGATCGAACCCAACTACGACCACCCGATCATCCACGTCAAGGATGCCTCGCGCGCCGTCGGCGTCGTCCAGAACCTACTCAGCGAAAACCGGAAAGCCGCCTATTGCAAAGAGATCGCCGCCGAGTACGAACAAGTCCGTCAGAAGCACGCCGGACGGCGTTCCGGCTGCAGGCTGACCTCGCTGGAGAAGGCGCGGGCGAATAGAACGCAGATAGACTGGTCTGGCTACACACCACCCGAACCGAACGTGCTCGGCGTCAAATCCTTCGACGACTACCCGCTGGAGGAGATCCGGCGTTACATAGACTGGATGTTCTTCTTTCACTCCTGGCAGATGAAGGGCAGCTACCCGAAGATCCTCTCTGACCCTGAGAAAGGACCGGAGGCGAAGAAGCTCTTCGACGATGCGCAGGAGTTCCTCGATCGTATCATCGCTGAGAAGTGGTTGAGAGCCCGGGCCGTGATCGGGCTGTTCCCAGCCAACGCCCTTCCGAACGATTCGGTCGAAGTCTACGTCCCCGGTGGGCCACATGACGAGGCACAGGCAACCTTCCACTTCCTGCGTCAGCAGCGGGCGAAGTCGCCCGGAAGACCGAATCGTTCACTTGCGGACTACGTCTCCCCGAAGGAGACGGGCCTGAATGACCACATGGGCTTCTTCGCGGTCACGGCGGGACTCGGGGCGGATGAGGTCAGTCGTCGCTTCCGCGAAGAGCACGACGACTACGCCGCGATCATGGTTCAGGCTCTGTCCGACCGGCTCTCCGAAGCTTTCGCCGAGCTGATGCACGAGCGCGTCCGCAAAGAGTTCTGGGGCTACGCGGCGGGCGAGAAGCTGGACAACGAAGCGCTCATCAGGGAAGAGTACAGGGGCATCAGGCCCGCGCCTGGATACCCGGCCTGTCCCGAACACACGGAAAAGGGAACGTTGTGGAAGCTCCTCGACGCGGAGGAAAACTCCGGTATCTCGCTCACAGAGAGCTTTGCGATGAGCCCGCCCTCGGCGGTTAGCGGGTTCTATTTCTCGCATCCCGAGTCACATTACTTCGGGGTGTCTGAGATCGGGCGGGATCAGGTCTCGGACTACGCGAAACGCAAGGGGATGTCCTTCTCAGAGGCCGAGAAGTGGCTCTCACCCAGCCTCGGCTACGATCCCGAGCAGTAAGGATATCTCATCAATAGTAGGAAACGTGAACTCTGAAACGCTGTAGCTGTTCTCCGTTCGACGAATTGTTGCCAGTTGAGTGAGGGTTAGTCTAAGACTGAAAGGGCCATTCGATAAGCCGTCGTAGGGTTAGACAAGATGTCATCGTGATTGGCGAGAACATGCGCCATCGTGTCATCCCATACGCTGACAGGATAGGAGCCAGCTACTACAAACCGAGAAGCACGGACGAATTCCGTCGCAACTGGTTGACGAACAATCGACGGTGGATTCGAAAACAGATGCGCGAGAGGAAGGGAATTATAGACATAGGTCCCGATGAAACGAGAAGACAAGTAAGGGGACCGAGTGAATACTATGAGATGGAGCGGCATGAAATTGCGAGCAGGGACTATACTTTATATAGACAGGAACTACAGCCATGAGTGATCTGCACAACATTTCGGAGGTACGTCGTACTTTCATACAAAGGTGCCTGAAAAGATTCAGCTATCTTACCCGTTACGGCTGCGAGCTTGTAAGTATCGACGAAGACAGCAGTTACGGAGTCGAGGTTACATACAAGAATCAGACTACAGCGGTCACAGTAAGTCTTGAAGATAGAGAAAACGAAATCTTCGTGTACTTGATCCGACTTGTGAACGGAGTGATTCCCGATTACTTGGATGCCCCTTCGCGCTGGTTCTATCTAGATAATCTCGTGAAGCTCAAATCCTCATCGGTAACTTTGCCTCAGAAAGAGTTCGGAAATTGGTTGACTCCCGCCGACATAGATCACTTCCTCAAGGTATACGCTGAGTCTCTAGAGGAATACGGTGAAGATGTACTTTACGGAGACTTCTCTGCGTTCAGCGAGCTCAATAGACTAATCGATAGGCCAAGACCTTCAAGTAGCGGCAACGATATAGAGTTGATAACCAGCAACGAAGAGTTAGAGGCGCAGAAGAAAAGACTAGCACCACAAATAGCTGAATATTATGATACCTACTTTTCCGAGCTTCGAAGTCAACTGCAGAGACCGGACGTCTTCTACGAGGCAATACCTGAGTATCTCAAGGGTCGCAAGAGAATAATCTCCATAGGTGGAGAGGATGGCTTAGCAATAGCTCATTTTCCGACCGAACTCGAGTTCACCATGTCTAGGGCAGACGATGGTAGTACTTTGGTCAAGTATCCCTCTGTGATCAATGCCAGTGAGGATTTCTATGAGTTCTTGCAGCTTCCTGAGATGTCTATGAGCGTTATTGTGACTTTACTCAGCGAAGGCGAGGATATCGGTCTCGAAATCTCTCCCGAAGATATGCCCTGGGGAGTTGGAGGGTTCAACGCTCCGCAACAAAGTGTAGATACAAAAAGCGGCGAGCTCGTCTGGCAAGCACCCTGGACACGTCTAATCTGCGCTGACTTATATCATCTACGTTATTGGGAGGATGTGGAGCGAGCCGTGAGAGAAGCGAAGGAAGATATCGAACCCTACGTCCGCAACCTGGAGATAACAAACAAGGAGCAAGAGTATCCTTCACATTTTGTTCAGTGGGTTCCACCCGAGCCCCAAATCCAGAGGGAACTTACTGTAGGCGCGGGTCTCTTCTCAACAACTTAGCGACTTCGCAATTCTGGTTCAAATACATTGCGTTGAGCTGCTCTCAAAGCTCACTTCTACTCGCGGCCATAATTACTCTGAACCATAAACTGCCTTAGCAGAGAGTAGTGTGAGGAAGTCCGTTACCCGCTAAACCGGACCTCCTTGAAACCCAGGCTTTTCATGAACGCCCGGATGCTGTTTTCGGCGTTGCCCTCCGCTTGATCCAGAACCCCGTTGTCGCGGGCGGCGGCCTCGATTTTCTTCTCAGCCGTTCTGCGCGCGTCTTCCACGAGATCGTCGTCAGGACGCAGGTTCAGGATACCGACATCCCGATCATAGACGCGGGTGTTCTCCTCGTCCAGGCTCGTGGTGAGTACCTCCGGGTCGGGGAGCCGGATCGTCACTTCATCCCCTCTGACCTGCACATCGCCCCTGTCGATCTTGGACAAATCCACGCCAGCTTCCACATCCCCGGCGGCCACGAGCAAGACCTTCTCGCCGGTAAAGAACTGCTCGAACGGCGTTCCGCCGCTCTGACGGGTGATGACCACGGACTCGGTCCATCGCACGGTGGCGAGCTGGTCGAGGTCCTGGATCCCCTCGACCACAACAGGACCTGTCTTCGTCTGCGCAGGACGTTCCTGGAAGAGCCACGGTCCCACGACCGGCATCCGCGACATGAAGTCGAATTTGCTGATGCCGACGCCTAGCAGAACGCTGACCAGAACTAGCATCGCCGCCAGAACCAGTATGGTCCCGAAACCGCTGCCCTTTCCCTTCGCCACCCTGCTCCTTCCGAAACTCTATTCGGGGAGATTCTAGCAGGAGACCGCCGTGGTGAGCTTTTCAGGGCTAATGGAATTCAGACAGTATCTCTTCCCGGTAGAAGCGGAAGAACTCCTCGTGGCCGGTGCCGATCTGCTGCACGTAGACCTCGTCGTAGCCGGCCTGATCGTACTGCAGGATCATCTCGCGGTGCGGCTCGGGGTCCGGGCCGCAGGGTATGGAATCGGAGATCATCTCCTCCGTCACCAGTTCGACGGCCTGCTCGAAATGCGTCGGCGTCGGGATCACCTGCGCCAGCTCGCCCGGCAGTCCCTCGTTGGGCCAGATGCGATGCGCCGTCCTGACGCATTCGTCCCGGTCCTGGCCGTAGCAGACCTTGAACGCGCCGTGCGCCGGTTTGTCTCCGCCGCCGGATGAGCGGAACATCGAGAGCATCTCCGCATCCGGCGCGACGTTCATGTAACCGTCGCCGACCCTTCCCGCGAGCCGGATCGCCTTGGGACCGAAGCCCGAAACCAGGATCGAGGGCGGCTCGTCCGGCAGCGTGTAGATGCGGGCGTTCTCGACGGTGTAATTCGTCGGCCCTCGTGGTCTTTAGTGCCGCCTTCCCAGAGGAGCCTGATGACTTCTATCGCCTCCTCCAGCATCTCCAGCCGGATATCCGTGGAAGGCCAGGCATCCCCGAAGATATGTTCGTTGAGCGCCTCGCCGGAGCCAACACCGAACCCGAATCTCCCTGGCAGCATCGTTGCGGATGTCGCCGTGGCCTGGGCGAGTATGGCCGGGTGGATGCGCAGCGTCGGGCAGGTCACGGCGGTGTAGACGGGAACCCTCTCCGTGACCTGCGAAAGTCCTCCGATGACGGACCACACGAACGGGCTCTCGCCCTGGGCCTCGACCCAGGGATGGTAGTGGTCGCTGATCCAGAGCCCCTCGAATCCCGCCTCCTCGGCCATCCGTCCCTGGCGCAACAACTCTTGTGGCCCGAACTCTTCGCACGACAGAAAGTACCCGACCTTGATCATGCGGCGCCCTTCTTCTCGGAGACAATGCCCCAGAATTACCCGCCGTCCGACGCGTATAATCCGCCGCAAGCCAAGGAAGGAGACCCAAAGATGCCACGAGCCTGCGTGTTCGACGTGAACGAGACACTGCTGGATCTGGCCGCGCTCGACCCGCGCTTCGAGCGCGTCTTCGGCGACCCGTCCGTCCGGCGGGAGTGGTTCCTGCAGATGTTGCAGAACGCCTTCGTGGCGACCATCACCGGCGCATACTCGGACTTCGGCGCGCTCGGGAACGCCGCCCTTACGATGGTGGCCGAACGCCGGGACGTGGAACTTGCGGACGAGGACCGCCAGCACATTCTCTCCGGCATGCGCGAGCTTCCGCCGCACCCCGAGGTTGAGGAGGGTCTGCGCCGCCTGAAGGATGCCGGGTTCCGTCTCACCGCGCTGACCAACTCCACCAGGCAGGTCGAAGAGGCCCAGCTCGAGTACGCCGGGCTCACGGACTACTTCGAGCAGAGGCTCTCCGCAGATACCGTCGGGCGCCTCAAACCCGCGCCGGAGCCCTATCGCATGGCGGCGGAGAGCCTGGGCGTGGATGTGGGCGGGATCAGGCTCATCGCGGCCCACGCCTGGGACGTGGCTGGCGCCCTGCGCGCCGGTTGCGCGGCTGCCTTTGTCGCCAGGCCAGGGATGGTCTTCGATCCGCTGGTCGAACAGCCGGATGTGATGGGCGCAAACCTGCTGGAGGTCGCGGACGGCATCATCGAGGCCGAGGCATAAAGCTCTACGTCAGGTGCGGAGCCTTCTCCTGAAGGTTTCCCTATGCTTGAATGTTCGTCTCGCGCCAGCGGGTGTGTTTACCGAGTCCCTCGGCCTCGGGGAACTCTTCGCCCCTGGCGAGCTGTACGCGGGCCGGGGCTTGCATGGTGCCCCGGTCGCAGATGAAGGTGCCTGAATAGGGGGCTTTCTCGCCGGGGGCGTAGGTGGGGCTGTAGGGCCGGTAACGTTTCAGTATGTCTTCGAGGCTCTCGGTCATGGTTGCCTCCTATAAGGTGACGGCGCGGGCATCGGTGAAGCCAGGGGTCGAGAGCAGGGTCTGTATGACATCGTTGGGCACGGGCTCGTCCACGGTGACGGCCATCGCCGCGCGGGAGCCCGGTTCCCCGCGTCCCACGGCCATGTTGCCGATGTTGATGCCGTGCTCGCCGAGGATGGTCCCGACCTTCCCGATCATACCTGGCACGTCCTCGTTGTGGATGAAGAGCATGTGCTTCTCCGGGACGATGTCCAGGTCGAAGCCGAACGCCGCGACGACCCTGGGCTGCATCCTCGGCCCGACGAGCGTCCCGCTGACCACGCTCTCCCCCTCTGCGCTCGATAGCCGCAGCACCACCAGGCTCGTAAAGTCCGCACTCTCCGGTATGCGCGAGGTCTCGACCCGCAGCCCCCGCTCCCTGGCGAGCGCCGGGGTATTCACGAAGTTCAGCGGCTCGTGCACCATCGAAGCGAGAAGCCCCTTCTGCACTGATACGTCGAGCAGCCGCGTGTCGAAGCCGGCCACCTCTCCCCGGTATTCGATCCGGAGTTTCTCCCCTGGACGATCCGTGAGCCCGTAAAGCAGACGCCCCAGCGACTCGCACAGCCCCGAGAACTGGGCCACGAACTCTGCGCCCTCCCCAACAGGTACCGGCGCATTGATGGCGTGCGTCGGGACCGCGCCGCGCAGCGCGACAGCGACCTGCTCGGCTGCAGTGACGCCGGCCCGGTCCTGGGCCTCGGCCGTGCTCGCGCCCAGGTGCGGCGTAACCACCACATTGGGGAGGGAGAAGATCGGGGACTCCGTTGTCGGTTCCTCGGCGAATACGTCGAGGGCAGCGCCCGCGATCTCACCCTTCTTCAGCGCGTTGTACAAATCCGTCTCATCAACGATGCCGCCACGCGCCACGTTTATGAGGTACGCGGTCGGCTTCATCTTCGCCAGCGCCGTTTCGTTCATGAGCCCCATCGTCTGCGGGGTGCGCGGGACGTGGAGGGAGACGAAGTCCGCGCTCTCGAAGACCTCGTCTGTGGTTTCGGCCCGGTCCACGTTCATGGAGCTCATCCGGTCTTCGGAGACGTACGGATCGTAGGCGAGGACGCGCATCCCCATGCCGAGGGCGCTGCGGGCCACGATGGCGCCGACGTGGCCAAGTCCGATCAGGCCCAAAGTCTTCCCCGACACCTCGACGCCCTTGAAGGCACTCCGCTTCCACTCGCCCCCCTTGAGGGACACGTCCGCCGCCGGTATATGCCGCGCGGCGGCGAGCATGAGTCCCAGGGTGTGTTCGGCGGCGGCGACCGTGTTACTCTCGGGCGCGTTGGCGACCACGACACCGCGCTTGGTGGCGGCCTCGATGTCTATATTGTCCACGCCGATACCGGCCCGTCCGATGGCTTTGAGGTTGTCGGCGGCGGAGATCACATCCTCCGTCACCCTGGTGGCGCTGCGGATGATGAGGCCATCGTACTCCCCGATCTTCTCCTTCAACTCCTCTGGCGAGAGACCGAGGAGCACGTCCGTCTCGAATTCTTTCTGGAGAAGCTCTATGCCGCTGTCGGCCAGCTTCTCGGTTACGAGTACCTTCAAGCCACGGCCCCGCTCCTGGAGAAAACGCGCTGCGCCGCCCCGACGCCCCGCCCGAGTTCCACCGGGTAGTCCAGCGACTCCAGCGAGAGTTCAGCGGCGGCGATGGTGGCGATGATGTCGTAGGCGTCGAAGTAGCCGCAGTGCCCGATGCGGAATATTTTGCCCGCCATCTCACCCTGCCCGCCGGCGACCTGTATCCCATGCTCCCGGAACATCAGGCGGACGAGCGCCTTGCCGTCCACGCCCTCGGGCACCCAGGCTGCGGTCACAGCCGAGTTGAGGTCCTCGTCGGGACCGAAGAGCCCCAGGCTCATGCCCTTCACGCCCTCGCGGGCCGCCCGGCCAAGCAACACATGGCGCTCGAAGACGTTCTCGATGCCCTCATCCAGAATCTGCTGCAACGCCACGTCGAGCTGGATGATCACGCTTACAGCTGGAGTCCATGCCGTCTGCGGCGGGTCCTTCACGTACGCCTTCTTGGCCGCCGTGAAGTCGAAGTAGTAGCGGGGCATCGTGGACTCTTCGTGCAGCCGCATCGCCCGCTCTGAGACGCTCACGAACCCGAGCCCCGGCGGCGACATCAGGGCCTTCTGTGAGCCGGCGACGACCACGTCAACGCCCCACTCATCCGTCCGCAGCTCGCAAGCCCCGAGTCCCGAAACCGCATCCACGATGCTCACCACATTCTCCGCTGCCTTCGCAAATCCCTCGATGTCGTTGACTGTGCCGGTCGAGGTTTCAGAGAGCACGCAGACGGCGGCTTTGATCCCAGGGTCCGCAGCCAGCGCCTCCGCGACCTCATCGTTGTCCGCCTTCTGGCCCCAGTCGTACTGCAGCTCGGTGACTTCCAACCCGAAGGCGCGGCCCATTTTCACCCAGCGTCCTCCGAAGTTGCCGGAGTTGACGACCAAGATTTTGTCCCCCGGCGAGAAAAGGTTCTGGATGGCGCCCTCGAACGCGCCCGTGCCGCTCGCCGCGTAGGTAAAGATGTCGTTCTCTGTCAGGAAGACGCGCTTCAGGTTCTCGTTGACCCGCGTGAACACCTCGCCGAACTCCGGCGTGCGGTGATGGATGATCGGCAACGCCCCCGCCGCCGAGACCTCGGGCGGGATCGGAGTCGGGCCGGGCGACATCAGACGGTACTTGTTCATCATGGGAAGAACTCTTCCTATCTTCGCGGGCAGACGCTGCATATTCTAGCCACAAACACACTCGATGGCTACAAAATGAGGCAGAATGTTTACAAACCGTTGCTATCTGAGGCTGGCGAACCGAATGTTATGCTTCCGCAACGTTGTCCCACCCGGATCTGGATTTCTCCAGATAAGAGAGTCGTTTTGGCGAACTTCTCTACCTCTGCTTGTATGGGAAAGATCCCTTACTACGCCCCCGGGAGCAGCCTCGTCACCAGCGGCTTGAGGTTGTCGTCCAGGATCTGCTCGAAGGTGTTGCCCAGTTCGTCTCTGGTCAGGCTCACAAGCTGACCCGCTTCGTTCACGTATTCCGTCTCCACCGGCAGGTCGACGACGGAGCCGACCACGTCCTCGTCCACGACCGCCCCGCTCTCGTCGTAGATGGTTTCGACGATGAGGCCGGAGTCATCTACGGTGCGTTGTATCTTCCGTCCACCCTCTTCGACGACGCCAGCTTCCCTGGCCTCGGGTCGCTCGTCGAGACGCCGGATCATCTCGCTCCCGGCTCCATTCTCCCGCACGTCTTCGATGGCTATACGGAGCGCAAGCTCCGTGATCTCGGAATTCGACGAACGAATGCCTTCTTCTCCCAGGTCCGTGCGAAGCCTATCCAGCTCCCTACATACCTGCTTGGAGAGGTTGAAGGCAACGCCTACCCGCGGCGAGTTTTCATCCCAGGAGGCTGGCCCTCCATCCGGAGGAAAGGGCGAAGCCGGCTCCCCACCCGTTCCACGGGCTTCTGGGGAGGTCGGGTCTCCCGCGTCTTCACCCAGTATCGACCCCATGAGGTTCTCCGGCACTCTTCTCCTCTTCCCCATGCGTCCTCACGCCCCTTTCGCGATCCGCCGCGCCAAGCGGGTGTAATCCGTGGCCCCGTTGCTTCTTCGGGCATACTCGAAGATGTGCTGGCCGAAGCCCGGCGCCTCCGAGAGCCTGGTGTTGTAGCGTATGGCGGGCAGGACGGCCCCCGGAAAGTGCCGCTCCAGTTGCTCCAGTATCTCGGCGCTTTTCTTCACCCGGCCGTCGTAGAAAGTGGGGATTATGCCCCCGATAACGAGGTTGCCCCTGTAGCGCTGCACCTCCCGCACGCGGGCCAGGAAATCCCCAACCCCCTGTAGCGCCAGCACCTCCATGGAGACCGGGATCAGGATCTCCTCCACGTAGAACAAACAGTTGACGCTGAGAACGTCCCACGAAGGCGCGGTGTCAAGCAGCACGAAGTCGTAGCCCTGGAGATCCGCCAGCGCCTCGCTGAGCACCAGCTCCGAGCGCATGTCGCGGCGGGAGATCAGGCGCTTCGCCCCGGAGAGCGCACCTCCGCCCGAGATCACGAACAGGTTCTCCCTGGCCTCTACCTGCACCTCCCCGAGTCCAGCCTCACCCTGTATCAACTCGGCCAACCCCTCGCCTGCCTGGACGCCGAGGCTCTTCGTCACCTGCGCCTGCGTGTCGCAGTCCACGAGGAGGGTCCGGTAGCCTGAGCGGGCCAGAGCCGCGCCCGTGTTCACGCAGGTCGTAGTCTTCGCAACCCCGCCCTTCGCGTTGGTAAATGCTATCTTCCTCATTGGCCCCCACGCATACGCCAGTCCCAAAGCCCGGGCAAAGCCTTGCCAGAGCCTTAGTTGCGTAATTTACACAATTTTCGCGCTTCACGGTGCCATCCGGCGCCGAACCCCGAATATCCGGTGGGACCTCCATGTTCTCCTGCGGGTGGCCGGGAGATATCTTGCGGGTATTAGATCAAGCCGGGCGGAGTTCGATAACTTGCACGGCGTCGACCACGTTCAGGACGCCGGTTTCGTCGTGGATCAGGTTCTGGCCGAAGAAGACCTCGCTGCCCAATCCCTGAAACCGACCGCGTGCTGGCCGAGGCGTTCCGGGGCTGCGACCCGGTGGTTTCTTGCAATTCTCCATCACCCGTACCTGCTTTGACACGCCCCACCGCAAGGACGTCCGCGACGCCACGTGCCGCACGTATGCCATCGAGGTCGGGGATTACTTCCGCCGTGTAGATGGAGAGGTCAAGGAGTGGCTCTTCAGCGCCACCCCGCCGGAGGTTCGCGAGGGATTGCGGACCTTCCGTGTGCCCCTGTTCACGAAAACCCTGAGCGGGTAGCTGAACCCCGTGATCTCGGCCGGCTTTACTATCGAACGCCTCGGAGAACCCCGACCGGGCGACGACACCATCAGGAAATGTCCCGGTATCCAGGACGTGCAGGTGGTCGCTTACTTCCTGCACCTCCGGGCACGCAAACCCGCCTGAGAATCACACGTTCACCTGAATCCAGCGCCTTCCATGGCTTTGAGGGCCGAGCGGGCGTAGCGGGCCGCGTAGTCAGCTCCGCTTTGGGCGGGCAGGCTGCGGGATCTGCGCTCCGATATCTCGTCCGCCTTGATATCAGCGCGGAGGCGCCCCTGTTCGAGGTCTATGCGCAGGGGATCTCCGTCGCGCAGCCGGCTGAGCACACCAACATCCACCACCTCAGGGGTGAAGATCGAGAGCCAGATCCCACCCGCGTCCTCGGGAGCGAGCCCATCGGTCATGACGGGAAACGCCTGCGTCAGGCCCCGCTCGTCCAGGGTGCGTGCCAGTTCGTCCAGGCGCAACAACCCCGGTCCTCCCTTCGGCCCGGCGCCACCAACCACGAGCAAGGAGCCGTCTTCGACACGCTTCTCCTCCAGCGCCCGCACGGCCTGCTCCTCCGACCTGAAGAACCGCACGTCACCGGAGATCTCCGGCTCACCCGCTGACCGGCACAATGCCTCGGACCCGCTCGCCCTTCCCCGCACAAACGAGAGCCTGGCTTCGGATGGCGGGGGAGCATCAGGCGCTGGAGACAGGTTCTCCAGCAACCGGCCCTCGACCGTCGGGATGTCGTGGATTACGTCGCCGAGGAACGCGAGCAATCCAGCCGTCCTGTGCTCTTTGAGCCAGTCTGAGGCGGGTGCGGTAAGCACGGACGTTTCGGGGACCAGGACCCGGGCTGTCTGCGGAAACCCTGGCGCCCTCGCGGCCCGGGCGATGGCGGAGAGATGGACGATGGTCTCGGGCCCGCAGCCAGCGGAGACGCCAGTTCGTAGCGCGTTCGCCAGGGAGAACTCGGCGGCCAGTTCCCGGATGCGCGGCTTGCCGCTCTCCCCGATCTCCACCGTAGCGGACGCTGGATCGGCGGCGAGCGGCGAAAATCCGAGTCCCGCGAGCGCGATGGACAGACTCGAATCAGGCTCTGGAACGGCGACCGCCGGTAGGTTCATGCGAGCCGCCGCCACGACGAACCCCGCGAGATCGGCGGGCTCTTTGGCCTGGATCAGGAGCGCGTCGAAGTCCTCGGCCCCGCACGAAACCTGGGCCACATCCGCCACCCACTCGCGGGCGAGTGCGACGCCGCCAGCCGGACGTTCCGGTGGCAGGGAGAGCGATACCGGCTCCCCACCCGCTTCACGGACGGCCTCGGGGAGGTGGGATTCGCCGGCGGTCAGTACGCCGACGCGCGGCTCCGGCACGTTCTATGAACCGAGTTTCTGGAGCAGGATCTCACGCACCCGGCCGCCATCCGCGTTGCCCCTGGTGGCCTTCATGACCTGGCCTATGAGGACGCCCACGACCTTCTGATCTCCAGACTTTATGCGCTCCGCCTCGTTCGGATTCGCGGCTATTACCTCCTCGATCACGCCGGAGAGCTCGTCGCCCCCGACAGATGCTAGACCCTCGCGCTCCACGACCACTGAGGGCGAATCACCCGTCTGGAAAACGATCCCGAGCACGTCCCTCGCGGCAGAGCGGGAGATTGCGCCGTCCTTGACCAGCCGGATCAACTCGGCCAGATGCTCCGGGCTCACCCCGGAGTCGAGGATCTCGGTGCCAGACTCGTTGGCGAGGCTGCGGAGGTCGCCAGAGATCCAGTTAGCCGCCTGCTTCGGATCCGCCTCGGCGGCGACCGCCTCGTAGTACAAAGCGAGCTTCCTGTCCGCCGTCAACACACCGGCGTCGTACGGCGACAGCCCGTACTGCTCGACGAAACGCTGTCGCATAGCATCCGGCAACTCCGGCATGCGGTCCTCTATCTCGCGCACCCACGCCTCGGAGAGCTGCAGCGGCATCAGGTCGGGCTCGGGGAAATAGCGGTAGTCGTGGGCGTACTCCTTGCTGCGGAGTTCGTGCACTTCATCGGTCTCCGGGTCGTAGTGGAGGGTGGTCTGCTCGATCCGGCCGCCGTTCTCCAGGATACCGCGCTGGCGCTCCAGCTCGCGCGCGAGGCCGCGCTCCACGTAGCGGAAGGAGTTCATGTTCTTCAGCTCGGTCTTCACGCCGAAGGAACCGTCGGGGTTACGGATGGAGACGTTGGCGTCGCAGCGGAGCTGTCCCTTCTCCATGTCCGCCTCAGAGACGCCGATGGCGCGCATGATCTCCTTGAGGTGGTTGGCCGTCGCCCGCGCCGCTTCCGGCGATGGGATATCCGGCTCCGTGACTATCTCCATCAAAGGCGTCCCGCCACGGTTGAAGTCCACCAGCGAACCTACCGAGCCGTGCATCCTGCCGGACTCCCCGACGTGGACGTTCTTGGCGGCGTCTTCCTCCAGGTGCAGCCGCGTTATCCCGACGCGCCCCGTCTCGTCGCCAACCTGCACGTCCAGGTATCCACCGGTGCAGATGGGCTCGTCGAACTGGCTGATCTGATACCCCTTCGGCAGGTCGGGATAGAAGTAGTTTTTGCGGGCGAAGACGGCCCTCTCGGCCACTTCGCAATTGAGGGCGCGTCCGGCCATCACCCCGAGTTCGACGGCCTTCTCGTTTATGACGGGGAGCGTGCCGGGATGCCCGAGGCAGACCGGGCAGGTGTGGGTGTTCGGTTCGTCGCCGTAGACCACGCGGCAACCGCAGAACATCTTCGTAGTGGTCGCCAGGTGGACGTGGAACTCCAGCCCGATCACCGCCTGATACGTGCGCTCTTCCTGTGTCTGCAAGGTAGCCGATCCCCCGCTGTCGCCGATGCCGCTGACGCCCATATTCTAGCATCGCCGGGTCCGCCCAATCCCTGTTGCCATATGGTGTGAGAAGTCAGCTCCACGCCCGGAAAGCATGCGCTGGACAAGGGGAAATTCTGCCTCTTTTCGTAACTCGCCGCGTATAATGAGTAGTAATCACGAGCACGCTGGCCATGCCAGGAAAGGAGCGTCATGAGCTACACGCAACCGCTACCCGCGGCGACCGGACACTGGTGGGCCCTGGCGCTGCGCGGCGGTGTCGCCATACTCTTCGGTCTGGCCGCGCTGTTGCGTCCCGGCATCGCCTTGGAGGCCCTGATCCTGCTGTTCGGCGCCTACGCCCTGGTGGACGGCGTATTCTCCGTCGTAGGCGTGTTCGGGGGCACCAGGGGAGGTATACCGCGCTGGCTGCAGCTCCTTGAGGGCGTGGCCGGCATCCTGGTCGGCCTGATCGCCTTCGTCTTCCCCGTTATCACGGCTTTCGCCCTCTACTTCATGATCATCGTCTGGGCCATCGTTACCGGGATCGCTGAGGTCGCCGTGGCGATCAGGCTTCGACAGGAGATCTCGGGTGAGTGGGCGATGATCCTGGGCGGCATGGTCTCGATTCTCTTCGCCATCGTCCTCCTGTTCTCGGGGGCGATAGGAGTCTTCACCCTCGTGTGGGTGATCGGGATCTACGCCATCATCTTCGGTGTGCTGTTGCTGATAACCGCCTTCCAGGTGCGCGGCCACCAGGATGATAGCGGAGGTGGCCGCAGCCGGGTAAACTAGGCCCTTCCCGCTTCGAGCTATCCTGGAAACGGAGGACGCCTGGACCAGACGGCCGGGAGGCGCTGGAGCGCTATCGGGCGCCTCTATCCCCTCTACAGAGACCAGGCCGCCGAGCAGCAGGGGCTCACGAACTGAGGCTCACCGGGTCAGGGCCTGGGCGAGAACGCGAACTCGGCCACCTCTTCCGCGGCGCGGGCGGCACGCAGAAGTAAAGGCTCCGTGAAGTGGTTGCTCATGAGTTGGACGCCCACGGGCAGGCCATCGCTCAGTCCTCCGGGAACGCTGATGGCGGGTATCCCGGCAAGGCTCGCGGGAACGGCGCAGATATCCTGCAGGTACATCGCCAGCGGGTCGTCGGTCTTCGCCCCGATCTCGAACGCCACCGAGGGCGAGGTCGGAGATATGAGCACGTCGTAGCGCGAGAGTGCCTCGCGGAAGTCCCCGATCATGCGGGTCCGTACCTTCTGGGCCTGGGCATAATAGGCGTCGTAGTAGCCGCTGGATAGCGCGTAGGTGCCGAGCATAATGCGGCGCTTGGCCTCGTCTCCGAAGCCCCTCTCCCGGGTCTTACGGTACATCTCGTGCACGCCATCGGCCTGTTCCCTGAGCCCATAGCGAACACCGTCGAAACGGGCGAGGTTGGAGGAGATCTCCGCCGGCGCGATGATGTAGTACGCCTCCAGCGCGTAGTAGGCGTGCGGTAGGCTCGCTTCCCCCACCTCGGCCCCGGCCGCTTCGAGTTCGTCCACGACCCGCCCGACGACTTTCCGCACCCCTGCATCTATGCGCTCGTCCATCAGCTCTTTGACGACCCCGACCTTCATACCCGAAACGCCGCCTTCGAGATCGGCCAGGTAGTCGGGGACTTCGATGTTTGCCGTCGTAGAGTCCAGGGGATCGTGGCCCGCGATAGCTTGCAAGAGCAAGGCTGAATCGCGCACGTCGCGGGTCATGGGGCCGATGCAGTCGAGGGATGAGCCGAAAGCGATCAGGCCGTATCGCGAAACCCGCCCGTAAGTTGGCTTGAGGCCCACGATACCGCAAAGAGCTGCCGGCTGGCGCACCGATCCGCCGGTGTCCGTGCCGATCGCCCACCAGCCCTCGCCCGCCGCCACCGCCGCCGCCGATCCGCCCGAGGACCCTCCTGGCACGCGATCCAGATCCCACGGGTTGTGGGTCGGGCCGTAGGCGGAGTTCTCCGTGGAGGAGCCCATGGCGAACTCGTCCATGTTTGCCTTGCCGACCATCACCAGGTCTTTGCCGAAGTTCACGAGCGCCGAGGCGTCGTAGAGCGGCGTGAAGTCCTCCAGGATCTTCGAGCCGCACGTTGTCCTTACGCCCTTTGTCGAGAGCACGTCCTTGACGACGAGCGGCACGCCCTCCCATGGCCTGACGCCACCGTTTCTCAGGCGCTCGTCAATCCTTCCGGCCCGCTCCAGGGCAACCTCGGGCGTGCGGGTGAGTAGGGCGTTTACACGATCATCGACCTCTTCGACGCGGTTGTTGGCAACTTCGGCGGCTTCGCGGGGCGAGACTTCCCCGTCCTGGATCTTCTGCGCCAGCGCGGATGCGGTGAGGTCGAGCATCAATCTATCCTCGGTACGGCGAACATGTCGTCCACGGGATCTGGGGCGGTAGACAGCGCAACGTCCGGTAGCAACTCGTCCCGCGGTTCGTCCGGACGCAGGACGTTCGTGAGGTCCAGCGGGTTGGCGGTTGGGGGCACGTCTTCGAGGTCTAGCTCCCGGATCTTCTCTATGCTGTCCAGGATGGCGTCGAGTTGCCCGCCGATGCGTGAGATCTCCTCGTCCGTCAAACCCAGCCGCGCCAGGTTCGCCACATGACGCACCTGCTCTTCGGATATCATCCTGTCTGCCCTCCAGCGTCGCGATCTTCCTGCTGGACCTATCTTAGCGCACGGCGCGCCCGACAATCCTTCCCCTGTCCTGCCATCCACGGGCTGGCTAGTTTCCGGGCCGCTCCGGGGAGGTCTCGGTGTCCGTAACGTGCTCCGAGGTAAGGCGGTAGTCGAGCAAGATCACCGCCACGAGCACCACGATGAGAAGCCCAGCGAGCACCAGCGCCGGCACGAACAGCCCCACGATGCCCGCCACGATGCACGCCGGCACCCCGAGGAGCTTCGACGCGTACCACGAGCCCGTCAGCTGGCGGCCCAAGAGGGTCTGGGCGAGCAGATACACCGCCGGGCCCGCCGCCACCGCCGCGGCCTCGTACGGCGGCAGGACCGCCTTCGGATGGGCTATGACCAGTTCGTCGCCCACGGCGGACAGGATGATCCCCGCGATGAACACGACGTGCAGATAGGTATAGGTGTCCCTCGCGAGGATGACGCGGTCTTCGGAGACCTTGAGGTAGTGTTCCCCCAGCGTCGCCACGAACGTGAAGTACAGCCACCAGATGGCCGCCGCGCCTAGAAAGGCCATGACGAAGGCGATGATCCTGGCCGTCGTCAGGTTCTCCTCCGAGGTGGTCGCGCCAGTCAGGACGATGGACTCGCCCAGCGCGAGGATTATGAACAGGCCGAAGCGCTCGGCGAAGTGTTCGACGCCCACAGACCAGTTCGCGCCCTCCATCCGCCTCATCCCCGGGACCCAGAACAGGACCAGCTCCTCCCCCGTAGTCCACGGCGAGGGCCACAAGCCAGAGCAAGACGCGCAGCGACTCGTCTGCGAGCGCCTCGGAGATCCAGAACACGCCCGCGATGCAGAAGTAGATCAGGATCCTCACGGCCCGTTCGCGCTCCAGCGTCCCACGCTCGGCCGCCACGAAAGCCAGGAATGAGTGCCTCCCGATCTGGATGGCTACGTAAGACCCCGCGAAAAGCAGCGCGTGCGCCTCGAAAGCCTGCGGTATCGCCACGGACATCAGGAGGCTAAAGAGCATCAGGAAGAGGAGGAGCAGACGTACCGGCACGGTCTCCGTGTCCAGCTCGTTGGTGGTCCACGTCGTGTAGTTCCACGACCAGTACACCGCGAGCAGAACTATCGCGGACTGGAGCACGCCCCCCCACGTCAGGTGCTCCAGCAGCAGGTGCGAGACCTGCGTAATGGCGAAGACGAACACCAGATCGTAGAACAGCTCCAGGGTGGAAGCCCGCTGGCCCGCACCGTCCGTCTCGCGCCGCCTCACCTGTTTCATGGAGCAAGTCTAATCGTGCTCCAGGCAGCCCGCGACCCCGGTTTACTCGGGCGAACGTTGCCGCCGGATCCTACAGGACAGTGAGTAGTTTGGGTGCCACCTGCTTCTTGCGGCTCATCACACCCGGTAGGTCAACGACGCCGTTCTCGACGCGCGCGTCGAATGCACGTTCGATAACGTGGCATTCCCCGGCGCACAGTAGCTCCGTGCCCTGTTCGATGATGTCCGTGATCATCAGGGCGTGGAAGAGGTAGCCGTGCCTCTCCCGGTTGTCCTCCAGGGCCTCGACGAGTTCGTCCTTGCGCTCCAGAAGCCCTGTGCCCACGGTCTCCACCTGCGATATGCACATGGCCGCGCCGGATGAGGTCTCGTACTCCTTGGCGTCGCGCTCCACTATCTCCCCAGCCGAAAGGTTCGACACGTCCGAAGATGCTTCGAACATCTCCATCCCGAACTCCCGGGCGTCGAGGTCCAGCAGTTCTTCGAGGAGCTTCACGACCTCGTGGTCGCGATCAGTGGTCGTCGGGGAGTTGAGGATCACGGTGTCCGACAGCACCGCCGCGAGGAGCATCTTCGCGGTCGAGTCCTCGGGCTTGAGTCCGGCGGCCTTGAATCGCTCGACTATGAGGGTTGCCGTCGAGCCTACGGGATCGAAGGTCGCCGGTATGGGCGTCGAGGTTTCGATGCTCCCGAGGTGGTGGTGGTCCAGTATCTCCACCACCTGCGCTTTCTCCACCCCGGCGACGCTCTGCCCGACCTCCGCGTGATCGACGAGGAGCACCCTCCGGGGCTCGGGGTTTATGAGGTCCGTCCGCGAGATGACGCCGATAGGCTTGTTCTCGCTGTCCACGGCGATTGCCGCGCGGTAGTGGACCTCCATCACCTGCTCCGTTATGTCCGTGATGAGCGTCTCCGGCTCCACGGTCAGGGGATTCTCGCTCATCACCTCCCAGCACGGCACGGAGAGTTGCACCAAGCGGCTGCTAACGTAGGAGTCCAGCGGCGAGAGCACCACCGTCGTGCCGCGCTCCCCGGCGAACTCGAGAATATCTTCGTCCGGCCTGACGCCGTTTGAGACGATGAGTATGCCGGCCCCGAGCTCGATGGCCCGGCGCTGGGCCCGCTTGCGGTCTCCGATCACCACGATGTCGCCCGGGTCCATGGACTGCCCCATCGAGTCCACTCCCATAGAGATCACCCACAGCTTCCCGCCGCATTCGCGGTCTTTCCCCACCAGAAGCTCGCCTTCGAGCACTTCGACGATGGCCCCGACGGAGACCGGGCTGTCGGCGAACGTCGAAGCCTCCCGCGACTCCCTGATGTACATGCGCGCCAGGTCGCGCTCCGTCACGATGCCGGCGAGCACGCCCTCGTCGTCCACGATGGGAACCTGCCCGATGTTCCTGCGCGCCATCTCGATGCCAACGTTGCGCAACGGATCGTTCCTGTGGGCCGTGACCAGGTCTTCGTGCATAACGTCCTTTACCCGCAGCATGATGTGCGGGAGCAACGCGGGCTCTGTGACCCCGCTCTGCTCCAGCGCCCACGCGGTTTGTGGATTGACCTCCCCAAGCCGGGCTGAAGCGTAGTGGTTGTCCGGATCAACCAGGTTCTTGAACTCGGCGTACCCGATGGCCGAAGCTATGGTGTCCGTGTCCGGGTTCCTGTGGCCGGTGACGTATACGTGTGGCATTGCGATTCTCCCTTTATGCGAGTCGAGAGGCAATATTAGTCTACTTGTTAGGAACCGGCTAGAATCAACCTGCATAAGAATACGTTCCAGTATCATGCATTGTAACTTACTTTCTACCCGCGCGGACGAGCTTTTCGAATTGAACAATGATACAGCACAGTTCACTTACACCAATCTAAACCTAAGTCATGGTCCCCATAAATGGCGACCGTCGATAGATCCACAAGACTGACGTTCAACTCTCATCGTCTAGTTCGTCATCAAGCGGTTGGGTGGCTTCCTCCAAGAAGTGTCGTGGCCCCCATCCATCGCCATCTTGATAAGTTAGTAGCAGATCATTGCTTCCTGCTTGCACCACAGCTACTCCAAGTTCGATATCTACTGCAACGATGAGAGCATCGCCCACTTCGACACCCCTCCGATCAATAAACGGTCCTATGCCCCAGGCTCTTCCCGTAATGCTAACGACAAAGGTTCCCACTGACGCTCCATCAACGGTAAACAATTCAAATCTTCTCTCGCCTACCATATTGCGGACTCCGGCTGGCACGTATACGACCCCAGAAGAGAGGATATTGCGCTTCGCACGATATCCTAGCCAGATTGCACCATCTTTGGTCCAACCGTGGTCTTGGAGCGCAGGTTCTGCTGGCACTTCCTTGCCTGCGAGATGGGCAACCTCTGCGGGGTCGATCTCGGCTCCCCTTACCGCATACACGGACGGGGCCAAGCGTTCGAGCACTGGTGAATAAGACAAGTAGACCCAGAACGAGTGTCTATTGACTCTTCGTTTGAGGCATTCGTCTTCTAGGTCAGTGCTGTGCATTACGTCTCCATGGCTATTTAGTATGTTCACCATAGTTGTCTCAATCTCTCCGAGTACCTGATCCATTCTTATTGGCTTCTGCGCGCTGACCATCCCGTTGTGGACCTGCAAGCCTGGTGATCGACAGAGTCCTTCAAACGCGTTTCGAGGCAGAATGGTGTTCCTGGTGCGATGATGCCGCAATACGCCCTCACGTAGGCTTTCAAGCGGCAGTGAGCCCGCAACAGCAAGCATTTTGCGGATTTGCCCCAAGACCCGGTTGCGCCCCTCGCCCTGACGCACCCAAAACCAGTCTTGATCATCGAGCCATACCACGCTTGGATAGCGCTCGAGAAAAGCTCTGACCGTGTCCAGAGATGGTTCCTCTCCTTCAGCTTCACTAATGCGTGCTTGGAGTTCGAGAACAGAGGCCACATGGTTCACATTAGAAAGGCTGCGAAGCGCACGTTGGAAGACCTTTGCCTTCGTATCGCCAGGTAGTTGCACGGACAACTTGTCCGGTCCTATCTCAAAGCGATAAGGACGCCCCAACATTTTCGCCGCTGAAACTACACCCGCTGGCAGAAACTTGTCGAATGTAATTTCCTCTCGCCGGAGTAGAGATGCTGCATCTGGCTCGAAACTGTCCGCAGCTCGATCTAGTGCTTCAATAGCTCGGTCGAGCGCAGGAAAATAAGTCACCGTCTTAAGCGCTTCCTCTAAGCGTATCTGTATCTGTCTTATCCTCTCCCTCGTAACTCCAGCGGTTTTACCAGCCTCCTCCAGCGTAGCACCTCCCAAGCCATCCCAACCTAGACGCATCGCAATTGCTTCGACGTGCTGGGCTGACACAACTCTTTGTACCAAGTCCAAGAGAGCCTCGTCTAACTTCTCCGCTTCGAGCCTTCGCAGGATGTTGCGAACCGCTGCCATACGAGACAGTGCTGCACTAGATTGGAAGGGGAATAGCTCGTGCCCATCCTCGCGTAGCTTATATGCAAGTGCTTCCCCAACGGATGGGCCAACTAATTTGAGATCGCGAAATCTCGGATCTTTGGGCGAGATCGAATCGATAGGATACTCCGCTCGAAGTTTGTCGAGCTCTTGCTCAATAGCCCCTGCTTGAGACTCCCAAGAGTGGACGGTCGCCTCATGCGCCTCTGCAACAGTGGCAAAATCTAGCAAAGTGACTGTTCCCGCACCACGTAACGAGAAAAACTCAAACGCTGTGACGGTAGACAGCCACCTAGTATCTTCGAATCGTCCGGCGCGCTCAAGCACGTTGCGGGTTCGCTCTGCGAAAGGCAGCCCGCGCGGGTCAATGGCAGTGTTCCAGACACTACCGAGAATCGGTTGATCTGCTAGATCGGGATCACTACGGAAGTACAGGCGAGACTTCACCAATGTATTCACATAATTTGTGAGTATTTGTAGCTTTTCAGGATTGTCCAACTCCTCCCAAATCAACTCATCGAGAGCCCCGACGGTAGTGTGAAGTGGAAGGCCCACCTTGGTCAGAACTACCTCAGGGAGAGGTTCATCCAGCCAAGCCTTTCTGTAAATAGCTGGTAGCAGCGGGTAACCTGGACGCGGCCATTTGTAAGCTACTTCGGACAGGTTTTTCACTTTGCAGCGTAAAGGTTCGTGAGCTGACGAGAAACGCGATCTACATGGTCTCGGATCTCAAAGAGCGCTTCATCGGGAGAGCTAATTTGCTCGACGTTGACGAGTTCTTGTGCCAATGCGTTCGCGTATTCAGTGATCGCTACTTCCCATACTAACCGCACGAATGCAGTGTTGTCAGGCCCGCCGAGGCCGTATGCTGCCTCGACCTGCGGATGATCCAAGTTAATGATGATCGTGCGGCGGTCGCTAACGTATTTTCCACGCCGATCTTCTTCTCCCAAGTTTTGGTGCTCGATGTGGAGACCTCCGCTTGGCCTCTTACTCTTACCGGCTCCACCTCGGGGCTCTCCGGTCGTCTTGCCTTCTTCGTTCGGCTGGACTGGTTGGGGTAAATCAGGAGGCTGATTCACACTTTCGGACTCGGCATTCTCACTAGATTTTCTTGGGGTATCTAATTGGAGAGGATCAGCCAAATGATTGCCACCCTCTACCCACGATCCTTCCTCTTCATCGGCCGTGGGAGCATATCGGGTGCCGAGATCCCTACCCGTAACTACTGACTGAGCGCGGCGTAGCCTCGCTTGGAAGGCAGCAAAGTCCTGGCTCAGCACTTCCGCTATCTTTTCAGCCTGTTGTGCAAGCCTTTGGGCTTCCTCGGTCTTGGCGTGCTCGCGCTCGCGCTCCAACAGATGACGACGAACCTCGTCGACAGCGGGACCAATGAACCGGTAAAGGGCAGAGACTACCTCATTATTCGGGTTAAGTTGCCCGGACCTAGTGTTGTCGAACGGCTTGATAGGCCCCCTATACTCCTCGAGCACCGGCACATTGATCTCACCGAAGATGAACTCTGCCATCTTCTTGTTTTCAGAGCCGGCTAGGGTCGTCGCATGCCAATTTCCGTATGAGTAAATCTGAATGCCCCGCAACTCTTCTTCAAGAGGACCCCGGGCTATCTTGATCTTCAGTTGAACCTGTCCGAGAATCTTGGCTTCATCAGGAGTTGGGGTGAATGTTTGCTCATCAGCTATGTCAGGTTCTTTGAATTTGCACTCATGGTGATTGACGAAAACTTCAACGTTTCTCGGGTAATGAGCAAGGTGACGTTCAATGTTCCTAATTATTCCTGCTCGATCAAGGCGACGAAGGTGGATTCGTCTGATTTCAACTACTGTGCCGTTTAGTTCGCCAGTTGGCAGTTCGTCTTCTAGTACATCCGGCTCGATGTCTCCTCCGGAAGGCGCTCCCTCTATCTGTTCTCGTCGTAGACTAACTACAGTTTTCTTGCCGTCTTTGATGCTGCTAACTGATAGGGTGCTTGCGATGCCAAACGCCGCAGCCTTACCGGTACCGAACATTCCACGACCGATGCGCCCCGCTGCTCGCTCGCGGTTCTCACCGTGCATTGTGAAGAAGTGCTCAAGATCCTTCTTGCTCATTCCTCGTCCATTGTCAGCAACTATGATCGATTTGTCCTTTTCGTCGATTTCCACCATAACCTTAGGCGGGAGACCGGGGGTTGTATACTGAAGGCTGTTCGCAACATACTCCCAAACGACGGCACGGTCAGTTTTGAAGACCTCTGCCGACTGAATCAGATCACGTCTCACGTCGGTTTGTACTACCAGCTTATTAGTCAAGCTTCCTCCCGATCACCTATTACGATCTCTGCCATAGCATCCATGAACGGACTCAACTCCTCATCCTCCACAAATAGCGAACGAGCTCGGTCTACCAACTGCTGGCGCCGCGACCCTTGCACATACTCACTCACGCGGAACACCGCCTCGGCCTCACGTAAGCTCACGTCTTTGCCTGTTGCGAATTTGACCCAAGCAGGAAGACTGTAGACGCGAACCTGTTCGTTCCTACGGCGACGAGTGAGATCCCGATCTACGCGCTTCCGTCCGGCAGATCTGTCTGCCACCCGTTTGACATTCTGTGAAGCCCAGGCTACTCCTGATGGCGTCAAATGCCATCCTCTAACCACGCCTCCAGCTAAGAGCTTGCCGTGCTCAAAGCTAAGCGCATCGCTCAGACGTTTACGCACGGGCTCTAGATCTACTTGATCTGGATACTTTCGCCACGTGAACCTGCCAGGCGCAAGTTCGTTTGCTTTCATGGCTATGTCCTCGGTATCGACAGGAGTCTGATCCCCACCAAGAATGTAAGCGGCGAGCACTACCACTTCCACGTTCGAAAGTCCCTCTGAAGCTTGGAACTTCTCATTCATGCAAGAAGTCTAATCGGAGCAGAGGATTTTTGTTGTCAATAGATTAATGAATTTTTTGACCTATTCGATTTTTGTCGACATATGCTAATCCCTGTCGTATGCAAAACAGGCATAAGTTGACGGATTGTCAATCTATTTCGATTCGGATCTAGGGATTGCTCAAACCTTGCTCAAAGGCGCTATCTCGGGGACGAACGTCCTCTCCTCCCCACCGAACCTCACCACGATCCTGCCTCCGCCAGCCTCGACGACCTCCCCGATGCCGAACTTGGCGTGCCTGACCCTTTCGCCAGCATGGTACTCGGTGGTTGACGCGGCCCGCTCCATCGTCCCGAAGCTGTCCCGCCGAAGCAAAGCGCCGCCCCATCCCCCGCGGCTTGTCCCGGCGAAACCGCCGGGCATCGCCCCGGCCCTGAACTCCTCCGGGATCTCGGAGAGGAAGCGCGAAGGCATGCGGAACTCGCGTTCGCCCCAGTTGGAGCGGAGCTTGGCGTAGGTGAGGGCGAGGGTCTTCATGGCCCGTGTGATCCCGACGTAGAACAGCCGCCGCTCCTCCTCCAGGTTCTGCTCGTCCAGCGAGCGGGCGTGCGGGAACGTCCCCTCCTCCATCCCGACCACGAACACGTGCTCGAACTCAAGCCCCTTGGCGTTGTGCAACGTCATCAGGGTGACGCGATCTTCTGTTCCAACCGCGTCCGTCTCCGAGTACAGCGCCTGCTCCTGCAGGAAACCTTCGAGCGTCGGTTCCGGCTCCACCCGCTCGTACTCGCGGGCCGCGCTTATTAGCTCCTCCAGGTTCTCCAGACGCGACTCGGATTCGATGGTCCTTTCGTCTTCGAGTTCCTTCCGGTACCCGGACTCGTCGAGGATGGCGGAGATCATATCCGCCGGAGCAACCTCCCGCGCCGCCACCCGCCAACCATCGAATAGATCCCTCACCTCCGAACAAGCCTTCTTCGCCTTGCCAGAAAGGCCGCCCGCGTCCGCTTCGGAGAGGGCTTCGTACATCGTGATGCCGTTCATGCGCGCGTGATCCACGAGCTTCGCAATCGACGTTGCCCCAAGACCGCGTTTCGGCACATTGATAATGCGTTCCAGCGAGGCGGCGTCGGCGGGGTTGGCGACCACGGCGAGGTAGGCCATGGCGTCTTTGATCTCCGCCCGCTCGTAGAAACGGACGCCGCCAACGATCTGGTACGGTACCCCCTCCCGCACCAGCACGTCCTCCAGAGCTCGGCTCTGGGCATTAGTACGGTAGAAGACCGCGATACCTCTAGGCGAAGCGCCCGAGTCCACGAGCCGCTCCACCTCGGAGACGACGAACCTCGCCTCCGCGTACTCATCCGACGCCGTGAATACCCGGATGCGCTCACCTTCATCGCCCGCAGTCCACAATTCCTTGTGTTTCCGCGAGGCGTTGTTCGCCACCACAGCGTTCGCCGCGTTCAGGATCGTCTGGGTCGAGCGGTAGTTCTGCTCCAGTTTCACGACCGTCGCCTCGGGATAATCCCGCTCGAACTCCAGAATGTTGGAGATGTCCGCCCCTCTCCATGAGTACACTGATTGATCGTCATCACCTACGACACATAAGTTACGATGTTTGGCAGCGAGGACGTTGACGAGGCGGTACTGGGCGTGGTTGGTGTCCTGGTACTCGTCAACGTGGATGTACTTGAAGCGCGTCTGGTAACGGTCGCGGACCTCCGGGAACAGCTCCATGAGGGCGACGGTCTGCATGATCAAGTCGTCGAAGTCCATGGCGTTGTTCTCGTAGAGGCGTTTCTGGTAGAGGTCGTAGACCTCGGCGACGTTCTCGGCCATGTAGCCTTCGGTGGCCCGCAGGAAATCTTCCGGGCCGTTGAGGCGGTTCTTGGCGCTGGAGATCTGGGCCTGGAAAGAACGCGGGTTGAAGCGTTTGGGGTCCTTGCCGAGTTCCACGATGCAGCGTTTGACGAGCCGTACCTGATCCGCGCCGTCGTAGATCGTAAACTCCCGCTTGTACCCTAACTTGTCTGCATGAGCGCGCAAAATCCGGGCGCAGAAAGCATGGAAAGTCGAAACCCACATCCGCCGTGAATCCGGGCCCACGAGGAGCGCGACCCGCTCTTTCATCTCCTGGGCGGCCTTGTTGGTGAAGGTTATGGCGAGGATCTCATCCGGCGCGGCCAGTCCCTGGTCCAGGAGGTGCGCGATACGATGCGTAAGCACGCGCGTCTTGCCGCTTCCGGCTCCGGCCAGGATCAGGAGCGGCCCTTCGGTCTGCGTGACGGCGTCGAGTTGCGTCGGGTTTAAGGATTCCAGCAACACTGGAAAAAGTATAACAGGGAGCGTCTATTCCGCTCCGCCCTCTTTCGTACAGGCAGATCTCCAGACCCCGACCCGTCCACGGTTCTCGAAACCCGTCCGCTCTTAATACTCGTTCAGCGTTCGATTCCCCGCCGCGCAGTCGAGACGCAGGTACTTTCTGCCGCACGACACCACCTGGTCCTCCGACCACCGCAGAAGCGTGCGCCCGAGTCTTCGCCGGCATATTTGCGCCGTATCGCCAAGCTGTGGACGCAACCTGCGTCATCCGGGACATCGCCCCAGGTCTCCTCATCGGACCATTGCAATGCGAGCGTCCCTGCCGACTGTCCGTTAATTTCGGCCAGGTACATTTCGCCGCGCTCTATCCGCCCTGCGATGCGTCCGGCGAACGAACCCGGCTCCCACTGTCGATGCCCCAGGAGATGAGCCACCCCGCTGCCTCGTCCAATTCCGTGCTGCGAAAATCGTGTCCTCCGGTCCATATCGTTATCTTTGCAACCGGTACAACATGACCTCAACGCTCCTACCGTCATGCTCGACGACGGCGCTTTCCACCGACTGATCTAAGCCCCGCTGTTCCATAGCCTCCAGGAACTTACCCGCGTAATCGCGCCCGGGATCCGCTAGCAGAAATCGCCCGTTCTGATGCAGGAGTTTCGGGACAAGGTTTACGAGCGGCGCGACGTTCATCTTGTCGTATAGCACGTCGGCGGCGAGCACGAGGTCGAAGCGCGGAAGATCCTGTTCCGGCGTCCGCCAATCCAGTTGCAGCGTCTCCAGTTTTCCGTCCAGACGAGAGCCAAGGTTCGCGCGCGCATTGTATGCGGCGAAGTCGAGTGCCTCCTCGTAGTGATCAGTCGCGAGTACGCTGGCGTCACGGGAGAGCGCGGCGATGCTCGGGAGTCCCAGGCCGCAACCGAGTTCTATTACCAGTTTTCCGGTGAGATCCAGTACCGCCACGCGCCGCGCCAGTGCTATGGCGCTCGGCCACAGGTCAGCCCAGTAAGGCAGCCGCTCGTTGCGGTCGAAGTCCTCTTCGTCTATCAGGGCGTCGGCCGCTGCGGGACACACCATGCGGTAGAGATCGCTTCCGACGAGCACCCTGGATTCGGTGAGGTGCGTCCTGCCGCCGAGATGGGCGCGCAGGGATTCCCGGGATGGAACTATTGCGGAATCGCCCGTTGTCAGCTTACGGAGGCCGTCGCTTCGCGGCCCGCGCGGGTGCGCCGTTCGCTTTCAGCGAGATCGGCGATGGTGTAGCGGCCGAAGACGCCTTCGAGGGCGATGCGGGCCTCGTCCCAGACCTCGCTGGTCACGCATAGCGGGGCGTCGGTGATGTAGCAGGTGCCGCCCGCCGAGCAGCGTGCGGGACGGACCTCACCGTCCAGTATCTCGACGATGTCGAGGATGGTGATCTCATCCGTCGGCATTGCAAAGCGGTATCCGCCATGTGCCCCGCGACGGCTCTCTATGACGTTGGCCCGCCTGAGATCACCGAAGATCTGCTCCAGAAACCTCTCGGGGATACGCTGCCTGCGCGCGATCTCGGCAACCCCTAGCGGCGAACCACATTCGTTGAGCGCCAGTTCCACCAGCGCCCGGGCCGCGTACTTGCTCTTCTGGGTAAGCCTCATTACGTGGGGATTGTAGCATAGACGCACCAGTTACAAAGGCCAAAATCGTCAAATAGTGGCTCGTGCATCAAAGAGCAAACGACTGTTTCGCCGTTGTCTTGGGCAGCTAGTCAGGCCAGCTGCTCGCGCCGTGTTCTCCGCGCTGGTACGACGAGGATCAAGACGCGCGGCGAGGATGGCGGGCACGATCGCGGGTGATTCCGCTTGCGTGGGCTTTTCTGAACCGCTGACCCGGCGAAGATGTGGAGCCTGGCTTCCGTGGCGGATCGGACATCGCCATCCACCATCTCTCCATTCTGCTCTCTTGCGAGACCGGATCGCCGGACATTTATTTTGTGCCGGATTTTCGGGCCGTGAACGTTCTGTTCTGCGGCCGTCAGAGGAGCGATGGGTCGCTATTCTTCGCGCAGGTCCCGGTTGATGTACTGTTGCATGGCGCTCTCGATACGCTCCCCGGTCACCAGGAACACCGTGCGGCCCCCGATGTCAACGCCGTGGTCGGCGATGCGCTCAAGGTAGTGGACCATCAGGGCGGCCCGCATGCGCCATTCCGGGGCGCCGGCGTTCCCGTCCGAGGGGTTGGCTATGAGGTTCATCGCCTCGGAGTACAGGAGGTCCACCTTATCGTCCTCGGCCTGAAGGTTGCGGGCCCGGTCAATGTCGCGGCTGCGAAAGATGTCAAGCCCCTCGTGGAAGAGCCTCCTCGCCGTCCGCGCCATCTCTACCAGGGCCGCTTCCAGATCCTCGTCCCGCTCGCATTCAGCGGTGTCCACGAGGGCGTGGCAGATATGCTCGGTGAGTGTGCCGGAGCGGACCAGGTGGTTCGTCACAGCCTGCGCGGTGTACAGGAGCCGCAGGTCGCGTGCGACCGGGGCTTGGCGGGCCTGGAGGATCATGCACTCTTCGTCTATCTCCGCGCCACGCGCCTTGTAGCGCACATCCACGCCAAGTTCCTTTTCGGCGAGGGCGGCGTCGCGCTCCTCCATCGCCTGCACCATGTTCTCCAGGGTGCCCTCGACCTCGCCCCCGAGATCCAAGACCTCGGAGAGCAGGGCGTCGAGCTCTTGCTGGAAAGTCTCCCGCGGCATCCTCCGGTCCTCCCACTCTGCCTAGCCGAACCGGCCCGTCACGTAGTCCTCCGTCTCCTTGCGGTCGGGGTTGGAGAACATCTTCTCCGTCTCATCGAACTCCCAGAGCCGTCCCGGATCTCCCATGTTCTCGATGTAGAAAAATCCCGTGTAGTCCGAGATGCGGGCGGCCTGCTGCATGTTGTGCGTCACGATCACGACGGTGTAGCTCTGCTTGAGCTGCTCCATAGTGTCCTCGATCTTCTGCGTGGAGACCGGGTCCAGCGCGCTGGCGGGCTCGTCCATGAGGATGACCTCGGGCTCCACCGCGAGGGTGCGCGCTATGCAAAGGCGCTGCTGCTGGCCGCCGGAGAGCCCGAGTCCGCTCGCCTTCAGCCTGTCCTTGACCTCCTCCCAGAGGGCGGCCTGTTTCAGGGAGCGCTCCACCAGTTCGGCCATGTCGCCCTTGTAGCCGTTGATCCTGGCCCCCCAGGCCACGTTCTCGTAGATGGACTTCGAGAAGGGGTTTGGCTTCTGGAAGACCATCCCGATGCGGCGCCTGATCTTTACGGGATCCATGCTCTTGTCGTAGATGTCCTCGTCTCCGAGCCTGACGTGCCCTTCAGCATGGGCGCCGGGGATCACCTCGTGCATCCTGTTCAGGCAGCGGATATAGGTGCTCTTGCCGCAACCCGAGGGACCGATCAGGGCCGTAACCTTGTTGGCCTGGATGTCCATGCTCACGTCGGTCAGCGCCTTGAAATCGCCATAGAAAGCCGAAAGCTGCTCTATCTTCATCCCCAGAGTGGAGCCGTCTTCCGACGGTTTGCCGCCGGTGCGTCCCCTCTCCCCAGAAGCCCCGGCCATCCTCTGATCCCCTTCGGTCTTTCTAGAATCCACCACGTTAGACACCTTTCTCGCGCACGATCACCGTCAGTAACGCCTCTGGTACCTGTTCCTGAGCCAGATGGCGAACGAGTTCGTCAGGATCAGCACCCCCATCAGAACCACGATGCCCGCGGCGGCCAGCAACTGGTACTCCTCCTGTGCTTCCCGAACCCAGTCGAAGATCAGAATAGGCATCGCGGTGAAGCGGTCGCGCGGGCCTGCGGGCAAGAAGGTCACGTACGCCGCGGCGCCGACCACGATCAGGGGCGCGGTCTCTCCGATAGCCCTGCTGAGGGCGAGGATCACGCCCGTCAGGGCGCCGGGGAGGGCCATCGGCAGCAGGTGGCCCCGGATCACCTCCCACTGCGTCGCGCCCAGCGCGTATCCGCCCTCACGCACGGTGTCAGGGATCGTGCGCAGGGCCTCCCTGGTGGCGATTATGATGATCGGCAGGATCAACAGGCTAAGAGCCAGGCTTCCGGAGAGGATGCTCCGTCCCCCGGTCAGCCCCCCCAGCAACTGCACGAATACCCCAAGGGCGAGCAGCCCGTAGACGATGGAAGGCACGCCCGCGAGGTTGGAGATGTTGACCTCGATCAGGCGGGTGAGCCAGTTGTCCGGGGCGTACTCCTCCAGGTACACTGCCGCCCCTATCCCGAGCGGCACAGAGAACAGGCTCGTGAGCGCCAGCAGCCACAGCGAGCCGACGAGGGCGGGCAAGATCCCCGCCTTCTCCGGGATCACGGATGGGAAGTTGGTTATGAATTGCCAGTCTAACTCGGGTACTCCGTCTAAAGCGACGTCCACGAGCAGGACCGCAAGCACCACGAGGCCCACGCACGTGGCGACCAGGAGGAGTAGCGTAAATATCCGGTCGAACCCGTGCCGGACGCCCACGGAGGTCGTGTAGGTGCCCCCGTCCTCCGGTTTTGACTGTCGCGCGACTTCCGTGCTGCTCTGGCTCATTCGTAAGTCTCCCTGAAACGCCGGACGAACAGGTAGCTGATGATGTTCAGGACGAGGGTCATCACGAACAGCGTCATGCCTACGGCGAAGATCGTGTCGTAGGTGATCGAACCCCTCGACGTCTCGCCGGAGGCGACCTGGACGATGTAAGAAGCCATCGTCTGTATCGACTGCAGCGGGTTGGCGGTGAACTGGGCGAGGGTCCCGCCCGCGACCGCAACGATCATGGTCTCGCCCACCGCCCGGGAGATCCCGAGTATGAACGAAGCCATTATCCCCGAGAGCGCGGCCGGCACCACGATCTTCGTCGCCACCTCACGTTTGGTGGCCCCCAGCGCGTAGGCTCCTTCCCTCAAGGAGCGGGGCACGGCGTAGATGGAGTCCTCGCTCACCGAGGCCACGGTCGGGATGATCATGACGCCCATCACCAACCCCGGCGAGAGGGCGTTGAAGCCGTAGAGCTTGTTGCCGAAGAAGACGTCTTGCAGGAGCGGGGTAACGAACGTCAGGGCGAAGAACCCGTAGACGATGGTCGGCACTCCCGCCAGGATCTCCAGCGCCGGCTTGAGCCAGCGCCTCAGGCCGACCGGGGCATACTCGCTAAGAAAGATGGCCGCCCCGAGCCCGACGGGCAGCGCCACGACGCAGGCGATGGCCGTGGTCAGGAGGGTACCAGCGACGAGGGGCAAGATGCCGTACTCGGCATTCGGCCCCGGGAATGCGGCGGTCCACGTGGTCGAGGTAAGAAACTCCACAATGGAGACTTTGCGGAAGAACTGCAAGGTCTCTTCCAGGAGCACGAGGACGATGCCGAAGGTGGTCAGCACCGACACGTAGGCGCAGGCGGCGAGTACGCCCTTTACAATCCGCTCCCGGATCACCCTTCCGCGGCTCTCACGCTGCCAGACCTGGGGATCCGACTTCGCGCCGCGACTCGTCTCAACAGACACCTTCTCCAACCTCCAGGAGACAAACCATCAAAATCATGTGGGGACCGGTTTTGGCCGGTCCCCATACTACAGCCAGATTCCTCCGCCTACAAACCGCGGGCTACTGCGCCTGCTTGAACGCGGTCTCGATGTCGCCGCCCTTGGGTTCGCCGTTCTCGTCGAAGACGGTGCCCGTAGCTCGGGCCTCCCAATGCTGCTTGCTCGCCTGCTCCAGCGACGCCGGGAGCGTGACGTACTGCGCCTGCTCCACGAACTTGTCGACGTCACCGAGGTAGAAGTCGACGAACGGCTCTATGGCCTTGTTCTCCTTGAGGGCATCGGTGCTCACGTAGAAGAAGAGCGGGCGTGAGAGCGGATACTCGCCCGAGCGGATGGTATCCGTGGTCGGGGCGACGCCGTCGAGCTTGAGGGCCAGGAGCCTGTCCTTGTTGTTCTCGTAGTAGGAGTAGCCGAAGAACCCGAGCGCGTTCGGGTTGCCGGCGACGCCCTCCACGAGCTGGTTGTCGTTCTCGCTGGCCTGATAGTTGGTGCGTAGCGCGGGCTCTTCAGCGTCGGGGTCGGCTATCTCCTCGGCGAAGTAGTCGAAGGTGCCCGACTCGCTACCCGGGCCGAAAAGCTCCGACGGGCCGAGCGGGTTGTCCGGCCACGAGGACCGCACCTGGCTCCAGGAGCTAACCTTCGAGCCCGGCTCCCAGATCTTCTTGAGCTCCTCGCTCGTGATGTCCTGGGCCCAGGTATTGTCCTGCTTGTTGACCACGAACGAGATGCCGTCGTAGGCGATCACGACCTCGATGTACTCGACGCCGCCCTCTTCGCAAGCCTCCTGCTCGTCAGTCGCTATGGGACGGGAGGCGTCGGAGATCTGGGTCTCGCCCTTGCAGAAGACCTCGAAGCCGTCGCCGGTGCCCGCGCCGCCCACCGAGATCCGCGCGTCAGGGTTCTGCTGGCTAAACGACTCGGCTACGGCCTGGGTGATCGGCTGCACGGTGCTCGATCCCTCGATGGATATCTCGCCCGAAACCTGCCCGCCACCGCCGGAACCCATTGAGGCACCGCTGGCAGAACCGCTGGAGGAACCACCAGCCGAACCGCCGCCCCCGCCAGAGCCGCCTCCACCACCGCAAGCAGCCAGGGATAGGGCCAGCGCCGAGGCTATCACCCCCACCAACAACAACCTAGAACGCATGATTCTTCTCAACCCGCATACTCCCTTCGCTCAATGACCAGAAATCGTCTCTTGACTTGTCCGGGCACGATGATAGGGCATGAGGATTCGGCTTTAGTTTCACTTATGTAAACTCGCTATTAAATCCATGTTAAACGAACCGGGGTGCGATTCACCTTTCGCCCGCATTATCTGCCGGTTGTGACTTCGAGCGAAACGTCCGCCAGAGCGGGATAATGATCGCTCGGATAGAAGGGTGGTTCGGCATCACGGATTACCTCGCACGAACGTACTTTCCACGCGGCTTTCTGTGGAGCATCGCGCAGCAGGATCCAATCTATCCTCGCCTCGCGTCCGGCTTTCGGACGAAATTCTTCGCCACGGAACCGGTGGAAGGTGTTGGCAGGTCCGTTGCCCGCGACGAGGTGGGCGTCGATGAATCCCGCGTCAACGAAGATCCCGTAGGTCGTGGACCCTGGATTGCAGTTGAAGTCGCCCGTGAGCACAATGGGCAGACCATCTGCCAGGCCATCGAGCCGGCCCAGGATAAACTTCGCTGCCTTCTGGCGCGCCCGGCCACTGATGTGGTCGAGGTGGGTGTTGAGGTGTACGAACTCCCCGCCGCCGGAGAACTGCCTGAAGCGCGCCCAGTTGGCGGAGCGAACGTAGCTGGAGCCCCAGGATTTGGAGTATTCCTCCGGGGTCTCCGAGAGCCAGAAGCCGCCCCTCTCTATTAGCTCCAACTGGTCTGATCGCCAGTAGATAGCGTTGTGGGCGTAAGGCTTGCGGTTCTCGTAGCGTGGCCCCGAGATGCGTGTGTAGCCGCGCAACCCTACGTCGTGGACCTTGCGGTTACCGGCCTGGTGTTCCTGGAAGCCGATCAGGTCCGGTTCGTACTTCTCGATGGTGCGAACGTTGAGCGCGGCCCTGTTCTTCCAGACGTTCTCGCCGTCCTTGTGCTGCGAGCCGCGGACGTTGAAGGACATGATCTTGATGCTATCAGCCATCGGGTTCAGCGGGCCGTGTGACGGAGTGGGACTTTCTCACTCCCACTCTATGGTGCCCGGAGGTTTGGAAGTTATATCCAGGGCTACGCGGTTGACGCCTGGGACTTCGTTGATGATGCGGTTGGAGATCTTCTCCAGCAGATCGTGCGGGAGGCGCGCCCAGTCGGCGGTCATGGCGTCGTCGCTCGTGACGGCCCGGATCACGACGGGGTAAGCATATGTCCTCGCGTCACCCATTACGCCGACGGAGTGGATGGCGGGCAACACAGCAAAGCTCTGCCACAGATCGCGGTAGATACCGGCGTTCCTTATTTCGTCCTGCAGCACGAAGTCGGCCCGTCGCAGTATCTCCAGCCGCTCGGCCGTCACGTCGCCTATGACGCGTATGGCGAGACCCGGCCCTGGAAATGGCTGGCGCCACACCATCCGCTCCGGCATCCCGAGTTCCGCCGCCACGACCCGTACTTCGTCTTTGAACAGGTTGCGAAGCGGCTCTACCAGATCAAGGTCCATCACCTCCGGCAGGCCGCCGACGTTGTGGTGGCTCTTTATCCTGGCGGCGTCGCGGGTTCCGCTCTCGATCACGTCGGAATAAAGAGTTCCCTGCACCAGAAATTGCACGTCCTCTATCTGCTGCGCCTCCTCTTCGAAGGTACGTATGAACTCCTCGCCGATGATCTTGCGTTTCCCCTCCGGGTCCGTAACACCCGAGAGCTTGTCCAGGAAACGCCCCTTCGCGTCCACGTGGACTAGCGGCACGTCGGAGTTCTCCCCGAACGCCTTGACCACCTGCTCCGCCTCGTTCTGCCGCAAGAGGCCGTGGTCCACGAACACGCACGTCAGGTTGTCGCCGATGGCCCGGTGCACGAGCATCGCCGCCGTCGCCGAGTCCACGCCGCCCGAGAGTCCGCAGATAGCCCGCCTGTCGCCGACCTGCGCCTGTATCTTCTCGACCGCGTCCGTGATGATGTTGACCGGCGTCCAGTCGGGAGCGCAGCCGCATCCTTCGTAGAGGAAGTTCTTGAGGATCTCCATCCCGTACTCGGTGTGGCGTACCTCGGGATGAAACTGCACGCCGAAGCGGCCCTGCTCCGGATTTTCGAAGGCTATGATGGGGACCGAAGGAGTCTCGGCGGTCACGCGAAAGCCATCAGGGGCGGCGAAGACCGCGTCGCCGTGGCTGGTCCAGGCTTTCTGTTCCTCTGGCGTGCCGGCGAAGATGCCGTCGTGATCTGTGATCCGCAGGTCGGAGCGGCCGTACTCCCGGATCTGGACGGCCCCCACCTCACCGCCGAGCATGAGCGCCATGAGCTGCATCCCATAGCAGATGCCGAGCATCGGAACGCCGAGGTCGAAGAGCGGCGGATCTACCCGCGGCGCGCCATCTTCGTAGACGGAGTTCGGGCCACCGGAGAGGATAATGCCCTCGGGGTTCCTCGCCCGGATCTCATCTACGGGGGTGTCGTAGGGGATCATCTCCGAGAACACGCGGCATTCGCGCACCCGCCGCGCGATGAGTTGCGAGTACTGCCCGCCGAAATCGAGGACCAGGATCAAGAGTCGTTCGCCTCCCTGTCTAGTAGCACTGCCACAAGAACTTGCCCACGCTGCCATCCGGGGAGATGAACGCGTAACCCATGCCGGCGTCCCCGACGTTGACGAAAAACGGTACATCCGCGGAATCTAACTGCGCCAGCAGACGCCAGGGACCGCCTTCCGGGAACTCGTCGCTCTGTATGAAACCCGGCGTGCCGCCGATCTTGTTGCCGCCCAACGCCTCCCAATAACTATCGATCTCTTCTTCATCCCACTCCGACTGCTCAAACTCGCTGACGAAGTCTGGGTCCTCTCCGAATTCCAATTCGACAGCGTACTCGCAGGGTCCGGTGCGGTCGAGGTTGGAGAGCGTGGGGCCTGTTTCGACGCTCACTGTTTTGGCTTCATGGAAGCCCGGTTGTACTATGATGGCGTTCTTCTCGCCCTCTGGCTCCCAGGCACTTTCTCCAGCGAGTAACGCCCGCGACCTATGCCACAACGATGGCCGCCATATGTCTTCGTCACCGGTTATAAATAGGTAGGCTATCCGGCCGGGCTCCCCGCCGAAAAGCTCGGGGACCAGAGATATCTGGCAGATGAACTCCATCTGTACGCCTGCCGAACCGCTGATGGGCCACGCCGGTTCCCCGATCCAGACCGGCTGGCCGCCGAACTTGGTGACGGGCTCCGTTATCGGGACGTCAACCTCGACGAACTCGATGTCATATCTCCCGACCAAGCCCCGCTAGCTGCCCATCCCAACCCGCTGGGTGCGCTGCTCCAGCTTGCCCTCGGTGGCGAGGGAGGGGGCGAACATGATCTCGGCCTTCTGAAACTCCTTGATGTTCTGGTAGCCGGTGGTCGCCATGCTGGTACGCAAAGCGCCCATGAGGTTGAGCGTCCCGTCGTTCTCGCGGGCGGGGCCGACGAGTATTTCCTCCAGCGTGCCGGTGGTGGTGGTCTGGATGCGGGTTCCGCGCGGCAATGTCGGGTGGAAGGTCGCCATGCCCCAGCTATATCCGCGGCCCGGCGCCTCCTCAGACTTCGCAAACGCGCTTCCGAGCATCACGGCGTCGGCGCCGCAGGTTATGGCCTTGGCGATCTCACCCCCCGTCCGCATCCCGCCGTCGGCGATGACGTTCACGTACTCGCCAGTCTCCATGTAGTGACGGGTTCGGGCCGCGGCGGCGTCGGAGATGGCCGTCGCCTGCGGGACGCCAACCCCGATCACACCGCGCGTCGTGCAGATGCGTCCAGGCCCAACCCCGACGAGCACACCGACGGCGCCCGTCCGCATGAGGTGCAGCGCCGTGGAGTAGCTGGCGCATCCTCCGACCACGACGGGGACGTTCAACGAAGGCACAAACTCCATGAGGTTCAGCGGCTCGACGGTGCGGGAGACGTGCTCGGCGGAGACCACGGTTCCCTGTATTACAAGCACGTCGAGACCGGCTTCGATGGCGGCACGGTGGTACTTCTCGACCTTCTGGGGCGTCAGGGAGGCGGCGGCTATGACACCTTTGTCTTTGATCTCCTGCACCCGCCGGAAGATAAGCTCTTCCTTGATGGGCTCCATGTAGATGTCCTGCATCACCCGCGTCGCCTTCTGCTCAGGAAGGCTGGCTATCTCCTCGAAGACGGGGCCAGGATCTTCGTAGCGCGTCTGAATGCCTTCCAGGTTCATCACGGCAAGACCGCCAAGCTCACCGATGATTCCGGCCGTCACCGGGTCCACGGCGGCGTCCAGGGCACTGGCCAGGCACGGCAGGTCCAGGTGCAGATCTCCCAGCGACCAGGCAATGTCCACATCTTCGGGGTCGCGGGTCCTCCGACTGGGGACGATGGCGATCTCATCCAGGCCGTAGGCCCGGCGCGCCGTCTTCGATCTTCCTATCTCGATATCCATAGAAGCGGGTCCGCTCCTTTCCAGTCTCTACGAAAGAGCACGAAAAAGCCCACGGAGAACGCCCCCGTGGGCCACTACGATCTTTTCCTCTAACCGCCGCAAATCCCGGTTATGCTACACCCGGGCCGCCCGAATGGTCAAGCCAGCGGTGAGCTTACAAAATTCCCAGCAAACTCAACGCCACAACGACTACGAGCGCGATCAGCGACGAGTAAATGGCCGCATTCAGCGACATCTTCTCAGAGGATGATGCTGGTGATCCCGAGAAGATCCAAAACAAGTATCAGCAGGATGATCACCACGATCAGGCCCACCACTCCGCCTACTCCACCTCTCACAAACGTGCCCCTCGTACTAGCTGAACCGAACTATCCTAGATCAGCCGCGATAGCAAAAGCAGCGCGACGATCACCAGGATGATCACCACCAAGATATACACCAGGTTGCCTGACCTCATGCCCTCACCTCCCCTTTACCGCTGTCTGGTCTGTTCCCCCCATTGGACGCGCTTTATACCCCTGGCGATACACCCTTAACCAGAGCACGAAAAAGCGGCGCCCCTGTGGGACGCCGCTTCGAAGAGTCTCTGGTTGAGACCTCTTACATCATGCCGCCCATGCCACCGCCGGGCATCGCGGGCGCTTCCTCCTCGGGCTCGGCCACCACGACCTCGGTCGTGACGATGAGCGAACCGATGGAGGCCGCATTCTGCAGCGCGCTCCGGGTGACCATGGCCGGGTCTATGACGCCGGCGGCCACCAGATCCTCGTACTCGCCGGTGAGGGCGTTGAAGCCGATGGCGCCGCCCTGCGCCCGGACCTTGTCCACGACGATGGAGCCGTCGGAACCGGCGTTGGCCGCGATCTGGCGGATCGGCTCCTCAAGCGCCCGATACACAATGGTCGCGCCGGTACGCTCGTCGCCCGTGAGCGAGTCGAGCAGGCTGGAGACGGGCTCCTGAGCGTGCAGCAGGGCCACGCCGCCACCAGGAACGATGCCCTCTTCCAGGGCCGCGCGGGTCGCGGAGAGGGCGTCCTCCACGCGATGCTTGCGCTCCTTGAGCTCCGTCTCGGTCGCGGCGCCGACCTTGATGACGGCAACGCCGCCAGCCAGCTTGGCGAGCCGCTCCTGCAGCTTCTCGCGGTCGAAGTCAGAGTCGGTGGACTCGAGCTCCGCCCGGATCTGGTTAATGCGGCCCTGGATCTTGTCGGTGTCGCCCGCGCCGTCAACGATGACGGTGTCGTCCTTGGTGATGACGACCCTGCGGGCCCGTCCGAGCTGGTTGAGCTGGGTGTTCTCCAGCTTGAGGCCGAGCTCCTCGGTGATGACCTCGCCGCCGGTGAGGGTGGCGATATCCTCCAGCATCCTCTTCCTGCGGTCGCCGAAGCCAGGGGCCTTGACCGCCGCCGCGTTGAACGTGCCGCGCAGCTTGTTGACGATCAGGGTGGCTAGCGCCTCGCCCTCCACGTCCTCGGAGACGATGAGGAGCGGACGGTTGCTCTGCATCACCTGGTTCAGAAGCGGCAGCACGTCCTGGACGTTGCCGATCTTCTGGTTGGCGATCAGGATGTACGGGTCGTCGAGAACGGCCTCCATGCGCTCCTGATCCGTGACGAAGTAAGGCGAGAGGTATCCCTTGTCGAACTGCATGCCCTCGGTGAACTCGAGCTCCAGCCCGAAGGTCTGGCCCTCCTCGACGTTCACCACGCCGTCCTTGCCGACCTTGTCTATGGCGTCGGCGATGACGTTGCCGACCTCCTCGGAGCGCGCGCTTATGGCGCCCACGCGGGAGATCTCATCCCGGCCCGAAATCTCCGTGGACTGGCTCTGGATGGCCTCAACAGCCGCCGCTACGGCCTTGTCCACGCCAGCGCGCAGGATGACCGGGTTGGCGCCAGCGGCCACGTTCTTGAGGCCCTCGCGCACTATGACCTGCGCCAGAACGGTCGCCGTGGTCGTACCGTCACCTGCCACATCGTTGGTCTTGGTCGCGACTTCTTTGACGAGCTGAGCGCCCTGGTTCTCGAAGATGTCCTCGAGCTCGATCTCCCGGGCGATCGTCACGCCGTCGTTGGTGATGGTCGGCGAACCGAACTTCTTGTCCAGTACGACGTACTGGCCCTTCGGACCTAGCGTCACCTTGACAGCGTCGGCGAGCTTGTTTACCCCGCCTTCCAGCGCCCGACGCGCCTCGCTGTCGAACTTCAACTCCTTGTGCGCCACCTGAGTCCTCCTTTGTTAGACTACACAGGTCTTCGCGGGGATCCCCGCACTTTTGGCACTCTGGCGTCGAGAGTGCCAACGCTGAGAGTATATTCCTGGAAGCGTTACAATTCAAACCATGGATGGCATGAAAGTTCCTGACAGAATCCCCAGCCTGAGCCGTATCCCGAAGGAGCTGGGGCGCGAAGAACGTCACTGCGATCGATGCGGCACGCGCACGGAACACATAATCTATCGTGTTCCAAAAAAGATGGTCTTCCTCTACGTCAAGAACCACGCTGCCAACATACACGCGACGTGCACGGTATGCGCCAGGAGCACCGTGCTCGCAAGCGAGGAGCGGGAACGCGTCCTCTCCGGGAAGCCGGTTTCCTAGACGCTGCGGGCGTTCAGGCCGAGGTAATCCGGAAACGGGATGGACGGTGTGCGGGCCGCCGCGGCCCCGATCATGGCGGCGTTATCCGTGCATAGCTCGGGTGCCGGCACGACGAGTCGGAGACCCAGTTTCCCGCACTCTTCCCCGAGACTGCGCCGCAACAGACCGTTCGCGGCCACCCCCCCGGCCACAACGAGCATCGGAGAACCGTGGATGTCAGTGGCGCGTAGCAGCTTGCGGGAGAGCGCCTCCACGACCGCTGCCTCGTAGCTCGCGGCCAGGTGCGGGAGGTTTTCGTGCATCCCTTCCTCTCCCAGCGCCTTCAGTTTGTACAGCAGACTCGTCTTCAGGCCCGAGAAGCTGAAGTCCAGGTTGGCCCTTCCCTTGAGGGCGACCGGGAAGTCGTATCTGGTAGGGTCACCGTCCTTCGCAGCTTTCGAGATGGCTGGTCCACCGGGGAACCCGAGGCCGAGCATACGGGCGCCCTTGTCCAGGGCTTCACCCGCGGCGTCGTCAAGGGTCTCGCCCAAGAGGTTCATCCGGGCATCATCGTCCACGGAGTAGAGGGCCGTGTGTCCGCCGGAGGCGATCAGGGCTACGAAAGGCGGCTCTAGCGCCGGATCAGCCAGGTAAGCCGCGGCTACGTGTCCTTCCAGATGGTTGACGGGCACGAGCGGGAGGCTTCGGGCGTAGGCGAGTCCCTTCGCGGCAGCGACGCCGACCAGGAGAGCACCGATCAGGCCGGGGCGAACGGTCACCGCGACGCGGGTAACATCTTCGAGGGAGATATCCGCTTCCGTCAAGGAAGCTTCGACTACGCTATCTATCCGTTCGAGGTGGGCGCGGGAGGCCACCTCGGGGACGACGCCGCCGTAGCGTGCGTGCTCTGTCTGGGTGTGGACGACGTTGGAGAGCGCGCGGCGTCCGCCGGGCTCGACGACCGCGGCGCAGGTGTCGTCGCAGGATGTTTCGATGGCGAGGATCACGCCTCGTTTATAGCATCCCTCGATCCCGTTACGATGGATGATGGCGTGCTCCAGAGATGCCGGTATTCCTCGAAACCGAACGTCTGATCCTGCGCCGTTTCACCAAGGACGACGTGGACGACCCTTTCGAACTGGACAACGGTCCCGAAGTCATGCGCTTCCTCACGGACGGGAAACCGACACTCCGGGGGGAGGGGCGAGGTTCTGCCGCGCCTCCTCGGCGACTACGAACGCTTCGAGGGGTTCGGCATCTGGGCGGCTCTCGAAAAGCCTGCCGGGGAGCTCGTGGGGTGGTTCGGGATCATGCAGCCGTAGGGTTGCGGCCCCGAAAAGCTGAAAACTCGGCTACGCCGCTCCGCGTGGGGCAAATGCTACGCTACAGAAGGTTCGCAGGCTCTGATCTACAAGGACTTCACCGGGCTTGGCGTGCGGCAGAGAAGGCGGTCGTGTCGCAGGTACGAACCTTCCGCGCTGAGTGGGAAGATCCCATCGCCTGAGCGGAGCACGGAGAGATCGAATACGCGCTAACCAGAACCGACTGGGAACGCCAGGGGAAACGCAAAACACAGATCCAACCCGCAAGAGAACGTTTATACTCAGGGAATGAGGATGTTCTCGCTCCTGTTCGCGTTCATCGCCCTGGTGATGCTGGCGATGTTCTTCATCTACCTGGTACGCGGCCCGGTTGACCCCCTGATCGCAGCCGGCCTCTTCGTCAGCTTCCTCGCGTGCTTGGCGCCCGCCATCCTGCTTCTGAAACCATTCGAGAGCCGGGACCAGCTCCAGCGCCGCAGGGAGAAAGCCAGAGAGCAAAGGGAGCGCCGCCGGGAACCTTCGGACTAACCTCCGAGCTTCCTGGACATGAGCACCGCATCCTCGTCGCCGTAGTAACGTGGCCGCCGTCCGACCTCCGAGAAGCCCAGGGAGAGATAGAGCGCGTGGGCAGCAGCGTTGCTGGGGCGTACCTCCAGGTGTGCGTGCCGTGCATTCGGGGATCTGGCGAACGCGCCATCGACGAGGGCCCTGGCGCAGCCCCGGCGGCGATGTTCGGGGCGGACGGCGAGCGTGGTGATGTGCAATTCGTCGGCGACCAGCTTGACCGCGATGTGCCCGACCACAATGCCGTCTTCCTCCAGCACCAGAAGCAGCCCGAACGGGCTCCGCAATTCCTCGCGCCACGCCGCTTCACCCCACGGATTTGGCAGGCAGATCTCATCGGTCTTCATTACCGCCGGAAGATCCCCTGGTTCCATTCGCCGCAGAACAGGAAACCCTAGAACCGTCTCCCTCTCGTTCAAGGAAGGCTCCAGGGGTTGAGGTCCCTGCGTATCTCCGCGTCGGGCTGGCGTACGTAGATCGGGACGAGATCCCCAGCCCCCACAGGAGCAAGGTCTGCGGACACCACGTGCCCCGCCGCCGTGACCCGGTGCAAAGGCGACGCGTCAGGTGGTATCCGGCCTAAGCGCGAGAGTACCTCCCTGTAGCGCACCGCCCCGTCACCGACGATGAAAGTTTCACCCTCGACGTAAAGTTCATCCGGCTTCGAGCAGATGATCTCTCTTTCTCCGCCGTTGAAGAACCGCTGGGCGAAAACCTCGCCCCGCTTCGCATCGAGGACGGCCAGCACGTCGGGGGCGACGGTGAGGGCTGGGGCGGCTAGCGCCGCCAGGGTGGAGTTCCTGGCGAGGTAGGCGCCGGTTCCCAACGCGATGGCCCTGGCGGTGGAGGCGGCGATGCGTATTCCCGTGAACGTGCCGGGGCCGACGCCCGCCAGCACGCGCCCCACAGCATCGAGCTTCACTCCGGCGATGTTCAGCGCCGCGTGGATGGAAGGCAACAGCGCCTCCGAGGCGCCGCGGACGGTGACAGCGACTTCGGCCAGAATCTCTCGTTCACCATCTTCCGCGCGGGCGACGGCGACGGCGACGACCGGGGTCGAGGTGTCGAGGGCCAGGATCAGCACGGTTCGAGGCGCTCCGTGACGGGTCCTTCGAGGCTCACGCGGCGCGTCTCAGGAGTTTGATGCGAGAAGCGAACGACCGTGGGATCTTGCAGCAATCCGAGCGCGGGTTCGGCCCATTCCACAAATGTCACGGCTTGAGGGTCGAGGTAGTCGTCCAGTTCCAGCACGTCCTGAGAGCCGATCCCCTCTAGCCGGTAGAGATCCAGATGGTTCACCGTAACCCGGTGCCCATCGACAGCCCCTTCGTAACTGCGGGCCAACTGGTAGGTTGGGCTCGTCACCCTCTCGGAAATCTTCAGGGAACGCGCCGCGGCCCGCACGAAGGTCGTTTTGCCGGAGCCGACTTCGCCGGAAAGCACGACCACGTCTCCCGGTTTCAGGGTTCGCGCGACCCTGGCGGCCAGACTTTCCAGCGCTTCCTGGTTCAGGTCGTCCCACACCACTGCGGGTTCCGGCTACCAGAGGCCCGGCTGGAGGGGTTCGCGTTCCGCTCCGGCGCGGCCTGGGGCGCGGGGGACGTTCAGGGTCTCGTAGGTGGAAGGACGGTCAGTATCCAGTAACTCCGGCAAGCGGGAGAAGTCCGAGATCAGGAGCGCCCGATCCGCCGGTGTGTATAGTGCCCGCGAGAGCCCGAGCGTCGGCAAGACGTAGCGTCCATCCAGCGGCACCGCCCGCCCCCGGATGCGGGACACGGCCTCCTTGCGCCCGGTGAGCACGCGGCTCGCCAGATCCCCCATCGCCACCACAACCTTCGGGTCCACGGCCGCGAGTTGGGCCAGGAGATAGGGACGGCACGCGCTGACCTCCGAAGGCTTCGGGGCGCGCGGCGGAGACTCAGGCGGCCTGCACTTGACGAGGGTGGTCAGGTAGACGCTATCACGGTCCAGGCCCACGGAGGAGAGCAGCCGGTCAAGCAGCATCCCGGACGCGCCCCCGAACGGTTTGCCTTCGCGGTCCTCATTGAAGCCGGGGGCCTCGCCCACGACGAACAGCCCGGCGTTCAGGGGTCCATCGCCGAAGACCACGCGGGTCCGGCTGTGGCACAGGCCGCATCTGGTGCAGCCGAGGGCCTCCTTCTGGGCCTCCGCGAAGTCCATCGAGGTCTAGTACACCTCGCTCTCAGGGAGAACAGCGCCGAGCACCAGGTAGATAACGGGTATCAGCCATCCGGGGCCGGGCAGGAAGAGCGTTCCCAGCACTGCGAGGAGCCGCACCACGTTGGGGCTCCAGCCAAAATGGAGGGCGATACCGCCGCATACGCCCAGAATGATACGGTCCTGTTTGGTCCTCTTGATATCCATGCCACACCCTCCGTTTCGCTGCGATGGAGCGATCCGATAATATCCCCGCGTGAGCGTTTTGTGAAGCGCGGCGGAAAGAGACGGGCTATGGCCAATACCATGAGAATCTATCTGATCACCGTGGCTAAACTCGTATCCGATTCTGAGAGCTGCCTTCTGGAGTGAGTTCCAGCACCCGGCATCTTTGATGCCAACTACACAATACGTTCCCGGGATGCCTACTCCGATCTGCGGGATATGTCGCAAGTTGTACCCGATCCCGTCAAGAGCAGGTTCTCCACCTTTCCCAACTTCGCCTACGGTGCGAATTTCCCACCTGACCTGCCAGCCGACTCATCCATCCGGGAGATGTATCTGCCAGGTTGTTGGGTCTTCTACCGCGAAGAGATCGAGGCACTCAATCAAGGATTCTTCAGAGAGCATGACGAATACCCCAGTTACGATTTCGCGTTCTTTGAAGACGACGCAAGTTCATGATGGTAGCGTGGTCAGACGCCTTCACGGACAGGCTCGACACCCTCCGCTGACGTAGTTCGATTATCGTTTACGGCGCGCCTTCTTGCGGCTGGTGTTGGGGTTGTGCTGGCCTTTGAGGGAGCCTTCTGGAACCTCGCCGTTGGCGTCCGCCGGGCGTTTCTTTGACTTGCCTTTCTGCTGTGCTTTGAGTTCTTCGACGCGCTGGGTGCGGCGTTTCTCGGTGACGGCGAAAATGAAGGCGAACAGGAAGAAGAACATGATGGCGTTGATGATCAGGCTCGGTATCTGCGCGCGGGTCATGGCGAGGAAGCTGTCGGGGGCGGCCACGCTCATGGCGTAGACGAGGCCGAGCCAGATCACGACGAATATAGCCGCCCGCTTGAAGGCGGGTCCCCACTTAAGATCCTGAAATAGGTCCCTGAACATTCCGGTAGCTCCTCTCGACTCGTCGGGGATTGATCCCGGTCGTTACCTCGTAGTTTATCGTGCCGGCTAACCGTCCGAGTTCCTCGGCGAGGATCTTCTCTCCCCCCTGCTCTCCGAGCAGCACGACCTCGTCCCCCACTCCGACGGATTCATCCACCCCGAACACGCAGGCGTCCATCGTAACGCGCCCGAGAAGATGCCGCCGACGCCCCCGAATAAGCGCTTCCGCCTTCCCCGAGAGAGCCCGGCGATATCCCTCAGCGTACCCTACCGGCACCGTCGCCGCGAACATAGGCTCCGAAGCCCGGAACGTCATGCCGTAGGAAACTCCCTCGCCCGGCTCCAGACGGCGCACAGACGCCACGTAGCTCTTGAGCGTCATGGCCGGCCGCAGGTCTTCGTCCGACGGGCCTCCCTCATCGCCCGCCGGGTGCAATCCATAGATGGCGATGCCGGGACGCACGAGGTCGTAGCGGGCGCGGGGATGCCAAAGCGTGCCAGCCGAGTTTGAGGCGTGGGCGATGGCGACGCCGAACGAATGGGCGGCCAGCACCTTGTCGAAGACCTCGATCTGACGCCGGGTCGCCTCCGGATCAGAGTCCGCCGAAGCAAAGTGCGTGTACACACCGGTGAGTTGATCCCCGAGGATCTTGCGCGCTACTCCTACCTCCACTGGTTCGACGCCCCAGCGGTTCATCCCGGTATTCACCTTCAGGTGTGCCTCTAGCCCGGGATGTGCCGCGATGCTCCTAGCGCTTGATACGGAATGGGCCGTCACCGTGAGCCGGTGTGTTTGCGCGAGCGGAAGCCTGTCCGGCAGTACATCGGTGAAGACCAGGACCGGGGCTTCGATGTCAGCCCGCCGCAACTCCGCGCCCTCCTCGACCGTGACGACGGCGAGGGAATCTGCCCCCACCTCCAGCGCGGCGCGGGAGACGGAAACCGCGCCATGACTGTAAGCGTCCGCCTTCACCACGGCCATCAGGCGGACGCCACCGGCCCGGCGTTTGAGGGTGCGAACGTTGTGGCGCACGGCGTCCAGGTCTATCTCGGCCCATGTACGGCCCGGTGCTCTGACGCTCGCGGCGCTACCTTTCACGCCAGGTTACTGCCTGGGGTTGAGAATATGAAGCGTGAGGATGTCCATGCGGGTGATTACACCGCGCAACTCATCCTCCTCAGTGACGGGCAGGATCTTGAACCTCCCCTCAGCCATAATGGTCGCGGCCTCGGAGAGGGAGGTATCAGGAGAGACGGTAGTGAGGTCCTTCGTCATCACTTCCCCGACCGTCACTCCGGCGCTCTTGAGGGCCTCCTCGCGATACTCGTCCCAGCTACCGAGCGGGATCATACCCCCCAGTATATCCAGGAAGCCTGGGGCTTTGATCTCGGCGTCCTGGAAGATGAGGTCGCCCTCCGTAACGATGCCGCTCAGACGGTCGCCCTCGACCACCGGCGCGCCGGAGACCTGGCCCTCGGCGAACAGCTTGATAACGTCCTCGATCGTGTTCTCAGCATCCAGGGTAGGCCAGTCCTGGTGCATAACGTCGCCGACTTTCAGATCCCGAATATCCCGTTGCTCCACTCCGGTCCTCCCCGACCTCCGATAACACCCGATGATTGCGCCCTGATACTAACCCAGACTGACGATTCGAGCCTCTACAAGAGCTCGCTGATGGCCTGCGGGATGTGCGGGAGAATGTCTGTGGCGACCATGCTCTCTTCTGGCCGTCCCGTCTCCTCCAGCCATAGTTCAGCCGCCCGTCCGTGGACCCAGGCTCCGGCACAGGCCGCGTCAAATGCGTCCATGCCGCGCGAGAGCAGACCCCCGATCACACCGGTCAGCACATCTCCTGTCCCCGCGGTCGCGAGCGCGACGCTCCCCGTGGAATTGACCGCCGCCCTCTCACCCTCCACGATGAGGGTGTCAGAGCCCTTGAGCAACACGCAGCACCCGTGCTCCTCCGCCGCCTGGCGCGCGGAGTCGAGCCGATGCGCGGAAACCTCTTTTGCACCGCTTTCGAGCAAACGCCCGAGCTCCCCGGCATGCGGCGTAATGACGGTTGGCCCATCCCGCCGCGCGAGGGCTTCCGTTCCCGCGAGGACGGTGACGGCATCAGCGTCGAGGAGCACGGGTACTTCGGCCCCGCGCAGAATGCCCTCGACCAGCCGCAGGCTCTCGCCGCCGGTTCCGATCCCCGGCCCGACCGCGACCGCGGAGGCGCGGCCCGCGTGCTCCAGGATCTGCTCCAGCGCCGCCGAGGTCATGCTCCCGTCATCGTCCTCAGCGACGCCGTAGACGAGGGCTTCGGTGAGCTTGATATCCACGGCGGGGGCCGCGCTTCCCGGCGTGGCGAGAAACACGATGCCGCATCCCGCCCGTTGCGCCCCCCGCACGGACATCACCGGCGCTCCCGTCATGGCCCTCGAACCCGCCACGACGAGCAGCGCCCCGGCCGAATACTTGTGCGCCGGCTCTTCCGTGCGCGGCACGAGGCCCCGCAGAGAATCCCGGTCCGTCCACGAGAGCAAGGGCTCCACGTCGGCTTCTGGTGGGATGCCAACGTCAACGGCGACGACTTCGCCCGCGTGCTCACGTCCGGGTGAGATCACACACCCGACCTTGGCGGCGTGCGCGCAGAGGGTCAGGTCAGCCCGCACCGCATCTCCGGCCACCTCCCCCGTCGAACCGTTTACGCCCGAAGGCACGTCCACCGCGACGGTCGTCACACGAGCGTCGTTGATCTGGCGGATCAGGGCGGCTTCCTTCTCCCGCACCTCGCCGGAAAAACCAGTTCCAAGCAGCGCGTCCACCACGAGGTCCGTACCATCCAGCAATCCTCCCAGGTTTTCGAGATCGTGGACCTCGATTCCGAGGTTCCGCAGCGCCGAGAGGTTCGTCTGCGGATCGCCGGAATACTCGTCTTTGGTGGCGATAACGCGGACTTCGACGCCTGCACGATATAGCTCGCGGGCGATGACGAACCCGTCCCCGCCGTTGTTGCCGCCTCCGCAGACGGCAAGCGCCCCGCGGCCGCGAAGATGAGGGAACTTCTCCAGTATCTCTGCCGCCATCGCCACGGCTGCGCGTTCCATAAGGACGCCGCCGGGGATGCCGAGTTCTTGCGCCGCGTTGTCGGCGCGGGACATCTCGTCTGCGGAGTAGAGCTTCATCCGGCTATCTGCTCGCGCCGGATGGTGCAGACGGCAACGGCTGACAGTTCCGAGTGGGTAATGGAGATGTGGATGTCCTCCTCCCGAACGCCGACGGCGTCGGCGAACTCTTTGATCTTCCCGAAGATGCGTACGGTGGGGGCGCGGCGGCGCTGTCGCATCACCTCAACGCCGTTCCACTGGATCAAACCGCACCCCAGAGCCTTGGTCACAGCCTCCTTGGCGGCCCAACGCCCGGCGAAGTGACGTTCGTAGAAGCGGTATTTCTCGCAGTAAGCGATCTCCGCGTCGGTGAAGAGGCGTTTGCGTATCCGGGGGGTGCGCTCCAGGGCGAACTTCATCCGGTCGCAGTCCACCACGTCCACCCCGATGCCGGGCACCACGAAACCTTCCGGGGAACTTTTCGGCCTATCCATCGTATCCGTTCGGGTCATACACAGGACGTATGTTACTGCAAGACACAACATCGGAAAAAGGGCATATAGTACGGGGATGGATCGTTCCACGGACACTGTGATAATCGGGAACCCGAACTCGGGCCGCGCCAGCAGCAAGAACTACCTCGAACAGTACGCGAAGGTGCTGCGCGCCGGCGGCCTGGAGGTCGAGGTGATGAACACCGAGTATCCTAACCACGCCACGGAACTGGCCACCCTAGCGGGCGGCCGGCTCGTGGTCGCAGCCGGCGGCGACGGTACGGTGAACGAGGTAGTAAACGGCCTCTCCCCCGACGCCACCCTGGGAATTCTGCCGCTCGGCACGGCGAACGTGCTGGCGAGGGAACTGGGGCTGCCCCTGGATCTCAAGCGCTCCTGCGAGCGCATCCTGAAGGGCAACCGCTCCCGCATAGATCTCGGCGTCGCAAAGGATCGGGAAGGGACTGAGAGGAAGTTCGTGTGCATGGCTGGCATCGGCTTCGACGCGAACGTGGTGCGTACGGTCACGCCGCGGCTGAAACGCTACCTCCGGGTACTCGCCTTTCCGCTCATGGCGGTCAAGGTGCTCCTGGAGGAGGACCTGCCCTCGGTGCACGTGACCGAAGGCGACACCACCTACGTCACCCAGTTCGCCATAGTTGCCAACGGTCACTACTACGGCGGAGACTTCCGGGTCGCAGGCCCCGGCGCCCTGACGAGCGGCGAGCTGGAGGCCATCCTGGTCGAGCGCGTGAGCATACTGCTGCGTCCAGATATCCTGGCCCGCATCCTGGCCCGCGACCCGCTCAACCGCTCCATGCGCTCCTTCGGCGCCACCGAGATGCGCGCCCGCGCCCCCGGCGCCAACGTCCCAGTCCAGCTCGACGGAGAAGTTTGGGGCCGCCTCCCGATGTCCTACCGCATCGAACCGCAGGCTCTGCAGGTGATCTGCTAACCCGACCGAGGTTATCGGGCCATACCTTCGCGCGCAGTCTTTGCTCTCACGAACGAGTAGACGCGAAGGTTTCTGTGGGAGCACGATCTGTAGCAGCCACCGGGGCCCGTAAGAGCAGGCTCCGGCTTGGCAAGAGTATCCGGGAAAGGCCCTCCGTCTATTCCACCGTCACGCTCTTGGCGAGGTTGCGCGGCCTGTCCACGTTGAAGCCCCGAGCCTTAGCAACGTGGTACGCGAGCAGTTGCAGCGGCACGCTCCACACGAGGGGACCCAGAAGATCCGGCGCCTCAGGGACCGGCAGCACGGCGCGGGCGGCGCGGCGGGCGGCTTTGTCGTCGTCATGGGCAACCATGACGACGTTGGCGCCGCGGGCCACTGTCTCCTCGACGTTGGAGAGGGTTTTCTCGCGCAGGAGGCCGTCGCCGAGGATGGCCACGACGGGGCAATGGTCGTCCACTAGGGCTATGGGGCCGTGCTTCATCTCGCCGGAGGGGTAGCCCTCGGAGGGAAGATAGGAGATCTCCTTCAGCTTCAACGCCCCTTCGAGCGCCACCGGAAAGGCTATGCCACGCCCCAGGAACAACGAGCAACGTGCTTCCTCGAAGACCTCGACTACGGCCTCCATCCGGTTCTCCAGCAGACCTATTGCCTCCTCGACCTTCTCCGGCGCGAGACGCAGGGCGCGACCTGCTGACAGAAGATTTTCCTCGGACACCGTCCCCCGAACACGGGCGAGTTCCAGGGCGAGGAGGTCGAGCGCGGCGATCTGGGCGACGAAGGTCTTGGTGGCCGCGACGCCTATCTCCGGTCCCGCTTTGGTGAGCAACACGGCGTCGGCCTCGCGGGTGATGAGCGAACCCTGCGTGTTGGTGATCGCCAGCACCCGGCCACCGAACCCCCGCGCCGCCTCCACGGCGGCCAGGGTATCCGTCGTCTCGCCACTCTGGCTTACGGCGACGACGAGCGTGTTCCCGTCACCGATGGGGTCTGCGTAGCGATACTCGCTGGCCACGGCGACCTCGACAGGAAGGCGGGCGTAACGCTCGATGGCGTGCTTGCCAAGGAGCCCGGCGTGCAGCGCCGTGCCGCAGGCAACAACCACCACCCGGTCCACGCCGGACAGGTCGAGGTCAAGCTCCGAGAGGTCCACCGCTCCGTCGGCCCCGAGGCGGCCGAGTAGGGTGGCGCCGAGGGCGCCGGGCTGCTCGTGGATCTCCTTGAGCATGAAGTCTTCGAAGCCACCGAGCTCCACGGCCTCCGCGCTCCAGTCCACCTCGAAGGGCCCGCGTTCGATCTTCTGGCCATCTGATCCGAAAATCTCCACGGACGACTCGGTGATCTCCACGGTCTCGCCATTCTCCACCACGAGGAACTTCTTGGTCTCGCCTAGCAGCGCTTGCACGGCGCTCGCCAGGAACATCTCACCGTCCCCGAGCCCCACGACCAGCGGGCTCTGGCGCCGGGCAGCGACCACCCGCTCTGGCTCCCGCGCGCTGACCGCCGCCACGGCGAAGGAGCCTTCGAGGCGTTCGAGCGTCGCGGAGAGCGCCTCCCGCAGCGGCTCGCCGGCTTCCACCCTCTCGGCGAGCAGGTGCGCCATGACCTCGGTGTCCGTCTCGGAGCAGAACGTCCATCCGCGTCCCGCAAGCTCTTCCCGCAACTCCGCGTGGTTCTCAATGATGCCGTTGTGAACCACGGCAACTGTGGGAGGAACCTCGCCGCCGCCGAGGTGGGGATGGGCGTTGGCCTCAGTGGGCCTGCCGTGCGTCGCCCAGCGGGTGTGCCCGACGCCAGCGCGTACCCGGAAGAAGTCGCCGTCACGGTTGCCGAGTGCTCCGGCCAGGTTCTCCAGCGGCCCAACCTGCTTGACGGGTTCGATGCCCTCCGGCGTCTGGAGCGCAAGGCCGGCCGAGTCGTAGCCCCTGTACTCCAGGTGGCGCAAGCCCTCCATCAGGACCTCCACGCACCGCTCCTTGCCGACGTAACCCACGATGCCGCACATACACGTACCTCCCCGTCCGTTCACGGGCAGGAGCCGGTCGAGGAAAGGCAAAGAGAACAGGTGAACCTGCTAGGGGCTCGAACGGCGTTTTGTCCCCGGCGTCACCGCCGGGATTTGTCGCCGTCCTGACGACCGCCCTGTTAGCCGAGACGCACCCGCCGAAAACTTCGATGAACGTCTGCCTCGTCAACTCCCGTTGGCCAATGGGAGTTCTGGCGCTTTCTGGTTGTCCTCTCTACCCGCAAGCCCCAACGGTCCCGCTGAGCCTGTCTGGTAGTTATCTTCCGAACGCTCTTATCCCTCCAGCGGCCCTCCCCTGCTCGCCTTTGCCGCGTTTCGCGCCGTGTACTGTACTCCATGCGGGCGCAAAATAACAGTGCCATTTTGACCCCGGTCTCTTGTGCGGGATCTCCCGGGGCAGCAAATAGTGCGGCCGGGATCTACAAAGTGTTGAACAGGCTCTCACCTCGTTCTCAAGACGTTTACTAGTTGCTCGTCAGACCTCGAAAGCCGCGAGGTCGAGCCGCTGGAGACGCGCGGGATCGGCGAGGATATCGATCTCGACGATCCTTCCACCTGCCACAGTGAAGCCCATGACCGCAATCGGCTGTCCGTCTGGGGCTGTGACGACACCCACGGCCCCGTTGACGAGCACCGGCCGCGCGAACCGGGCAAACCGCGAGAAGGCGAGCGCCTGCCCGGCCACGGCCAGCGCCCCATGGATCTCCCTGGATGCGCCATAAGAGGTGGCGCCGTAGTCGGCGCGAAGAACGACATCCGGATCGAGCACCGCGAGGAGCGCGTCGAAGTCGCCGGCGCGTGAGGCGACTAGTGCACGCTCAGGCGACATCTTGTGTGACGGAGAGATGCTTGTAGTGAGGACAATCAAAGACACGACAAACCCTATCGGCAAGTTCGTATGCTCCAAGCAGTCCATCGGGCTCTACAACTTTTC